>Ga0209810_1000103_pt1 | contig 259090 bp, 227 predicted proteins | sample Coa_R1_7_FD_187159 | JGI IMG/M metagenome (GOLD analysis project Ga0209810, IMG submission 187159) | Surface soil microbial communities from Centralia Pennsylvania, which are recovering from an underground coalmine fire - Coalmine... | ecosystem: Environmental > Terrestrial > Soil >...
CCGGAATTGCAAGCATCTGTTCGAATGCGAAAATAGAAACCCCTGTCCACACGGGCAGAGGCAAACACCCAACCAGCCTATTATTGGTGCTGTGGGCGATCAGCCATCTCGGGTTCCGAAACGCCTGGGAAGCCACGGAAGCCACGCGAGGCACGGACGGCCTCTGCGGGGCCCTCCCACGGGGGTGCCGCAGGGCGCGGGCCGGGGCGCGTCAGGGCGACGCGGTCTGCTGTGCCCGGGGAGCCCGGACGAGCAGGATCGGCCGGGTGAACCGGGCGACGATCCGGGACGCCACGCTTCCGGAGAACACCGCGTCGAGTCCCGTCCGCCCGTGGGTCGCCATCACGATCATCTCCACCGCGGCGTGCGCGGCGCCCTCCAGCAGGCTCTGCGCCGGCTCCCCCCGGCCGACCCAGGTGGAGACGCGAAGGCCCCGCTCCCGGAGCCCTGACGCCATTTGCTGAATATACGCCCGGCCTTCCGCCTCCTCGAGGTCCAGCGAGGCCGCCGTGGCGCTGGGCGCAAGCCGGGCCGCGCTGGCCCGCTCCCCCGGGATCGTCGTCAGCGTCGGCACGATATGCATGAGAACCAGCTCCGCGGCATACGCCTGGGCGAGCACCGAGGCGATCGGCAGCGCCGCCTCAGCGGGAGGCTGGCCGTCGAGCGGCACGAGCAGCCGGCGCACGTCCGTTGGCGCCGCCTCCCGGGAGGCCTGCCCCTCCGGGGGGCGGATCAGCAACACCGGCCGCACGCCCTTCCGGAGCACCTGCTGAGCCACGCTGCCGAAGAGCACGCGCTTGGCCCCGCCCGCCCCGTGGGTGGCGAGGATCACCAGATCGGCGTCCAGGTCGGCCGCGTGGGCCACGATGCTCTGCGCGACGTCGCCCTCGAGATTGGGGTGGACGTGGCTCTCGACGACCACGCCTCCCGCGGCCACGCGGCGGGCGACCTCGTCGAGGTACCGCGCGGCCTCCGATGCGGCGGTCAGGTGCCGGTCCCCATGGACCGTGGCCGGGGCCGCGCGCTCCATGACGTGCAGGAGCGTGACCCGCGCGCGCAGGTGGGCCCCGAGCGAGATCGCGGTGGGGAGCACGCATTCGGCCAGCCGGGAGCCGTCCAGCGGGACGAGCACGCGCTTGAGGATGACCGGCGCCTCATCCGTCGTTCTCACGGGTCCACGATTCGGCACCTGCGGGGCACCGTCCCCTCCCTCCCTCGCGCTCACCCCGATTATCCCCCTATCCCCGCCCGCTCAGGACCTGCACGAGCAAGAACACGTTCAGCGCGACGATCAGCGCGGTCGCGAACGCGGAGGCGATCGTCGTGAGCGGGTCGTTCGTCAGCTCGCCCATCAGGTCGCGGCGTCGCGTAAAGAGGACGAGGGGGACGAGCGCAAACGGGAGGCCAAAGCTGAGCACGACCTGGCTGATCACGAGCGTGCGGGTGGGGTCCAGCCCCAGGGCGATCGCCGCCAGCGCGGGCGTCATCGTCACCAACCGGCGCACCCACACCGAGACCTGGCGATGGATAAAGCCCTGCATGATGACCTGGCCCGCCATCGTGCCCACGGTGGAGGAGGACAGCCCGGATGCGAGCAGCGAGATCGCGAACACCACGCTGCTCGCCGTCCCCAGCAGCGGGGCGAGCGTCCGGTGCGCCTCCGGGATGCTGCCCAGGTGGACGAGCCCATGCGTCCAGAACGTCGACGCCGCCATGATCAGCATCGCGGCGTTCACCATCCCGGCGAGGCTCATCGCGATCACCACGTCGAGGACCTCAAAGCGGAACAGGCGCCGCGCCTGTTCCGCGTTTCGCGTCACGATCCGGCTCTGCGTGAGCGACGAGTGCAGGAAGACCGCGTGCGGCATCACCGTGGCCCCCAGGATCCCGACCGCCAACAGCACCGCCTCGGTGCTCCCCAGGGACGGGCGGACGATGCTGTGCGCCACGGCGCCCCAGCTCGGCCGGTCCAGGATCGTCTCGACGAGGTACGAGACCGCGATCACGCCGACGAACGCCGTGATCACCGCCTCGATGGGCCGGAACCCGCGGCGCTCCATCGCCAGGATGACGAGGGTCGTCGCGCCGGTCAACAGCGCGGCGGGCAACAGGGGCAGGCCGAACAGCAGGTTGAACCCCAGCGCGGCCCCGAGGAACTCCGCGAGGTCCGTGGCCATCGCCACGACCTCGGAGATCACCCACATCGCCCACACGATCGGGCGCGGGAACTGCTCCCGGCACATCTCCGCCAGGTTGCGGCCGGTCGCGATGCCGAGTTTGGCTGAGAGCGCCTGCACGAGCATCGCGACCAGGTTGCTCGCCAGCACGACCCAGACCAGCCGGTACCCGAACTCCGCGCCCCCCTGGATGTTCGTCGCGAAGTTGCCGGGGTCGACGTACGCCACGGAGGCGACGAACGCCGGGCCGAGGAACGGCAGCACCCGGGCGACTCCGCGCCGGCCGCTGCGACCGGCGAGCACCTCGGCTGCCGCGGTCACGGTGGCGATATCGCCGGGCGCCGGGCGGCCGACCGCGCCACGCGTGTCGTCCGTCACCGGACGAACACCGCCTCGGCGAGCTCGCGGGGCAGGATCAGCGTGTGGCCGTCCACATCGACGCGCACCCGGCCGCCCGAGAGGCGGGCCAGCGCGCGCACCGCAGCGCCCGGCAGGACGCCGAGCGAGGCGAGGCGGCGCAGCGCGTCCGCGCTCCGATCGCTCACCCGGTCCACGATGCCGGAGGCGCCCGGCGGCACCTGTGTCAGGCTGGGGTAACGCACGTCGCGTACGGTCCCGTCGCGCGCAGGGATCGGGTCGCCGTGGGGATCGCGCGTCGGCTCCCCGAGCGTGGCGGCGATCCGGGCCTCCACGTCATCGGAGAGGACGTGCTCGAGCTGATCCGCCTCGTGGTGTACACGGTCGAGGCTCACCCCGAGCTGCCGGGCCAGGTACAGCTCCAAGAGGCGGTGGTGCCGGATCGTCTCCAGCGCCACCCGCCGCCCGGCCGCGGTGAGCACGAAGCCGCGGTACGGCCTGTGGACCAGGAGGCGCTGCCGCGCCAGGCGCTTGACCATGTTGGTGGCCGACGCCGCCGACACGCCCATCCGCCCGGCCACCGCCGACGTGGAGGCGGAGCCTCCCGACTCCTGCAGCTTGTAGATGACCTTGAGGTAGTCTTCCATCGCGCCAGTGACGACGGGCACGGCACACGCTCCCGCGGCAGGACGCCGGCTAAATCATTTTATGCGACACTAATTTCGCCCATCTGGAGCATACGGCGCAGGCGCCCCCCGGTCAACCGCGGACCGCCCGACGGCGGCGAACCGTGGTGCCGGGCGCCGGCATCGCCTGATACTAAATTGTAGTGGGAAGGTGCGCGCCCAAAGCGCGAGCGTAAGTGTTCGTCCGTCTTCCAGCGTACGTTCGACCGGCGCACCAACCGGCAGGGAGGTCAGGATGCCGGACCTGGCACAGTGGGTCCTGCCCGTCGCGTTTCCGGCGGGCGGCGTCGCCGCGGGACTCGTCGCCGAGAGGGTGGTGCTCGCCCGGCTGGAGCGATACACGGCCGCGCGTCAGTGGGCGGGGGAAGACCTGCTGCTCAGATCTTTGCGGGGCATCGTGTTCGTGTGGTGCGCCGTCGCCGGCCTGTACGGCGCCGTCCTCAGCGTGCCGCTGAGGCCCGCGCTGCTCGCGCTGCTCCAAAGGGTCTTGCTCGTCATCGTCATCGCGTCCATCACGCTTGCGGCGTCGAGGATCGCCGCGGGCGCGGTAGGCTTCTACAGCCGGCGCGTGTACCGGCGCGGCGGCGGTACGGGCCTGCCGTCCCCCTCGATCGTCGTCAACTTCACGCAGCTCCTGGTGCTGCTCGTGGGGCTCCTGATCGTGCTCGATTCACTCGGCATCGCGATCACGCCGATCCTCACGGCCCTCGGCGTCGGCGGGCTCGCCGTGGCGCTCGCGCTCCAGGACACGCTCTCCAACCTGTTTTCCGGCCTGTACATCATCACCGCCCGCCAGATCAAGCCGGGGGACTACATCAGGCTCAACACCGGCGAGGAAGGCTACGTGGTCGACATCACGTGGCGCAACACGAAGATCAAGGAAGCGCCCAACAACATGGTCATCGTGCCCAACGCCAAGCTGGCATCCGCGACGATCACCAACTACTACCAGCCTGACAAGGAAGTCGCCGTGCCGGTGCCTGTGCGCGTCAGCTACGAGAGCGACTTCGATGTCGTGGATCGCGTGACGCTGGAGGTGGCGCGGGAAGCGCTGCGGGAGACCCCGGGCGGTGTCGAGACGTTCGAGCCCGTGATCCGCTACCACACGTTTGGCGACACGAGCGTCGAGTTCACGGTGGTGCTGCGCGCCAGGGACGTCGCCGACCAGTACCAGCTCAAGCACGAGTTCATCAAGCGGCTGCTCGACCGCTACCGGCGGGCGGGCATCACCTTGGCGTCCCGGCCGGAGCTCGTGCTGAAGGCGCCGGACGGCCGCCCGGTCGTGCGCGACACGCAGGCCCTCGAGCGGCCCGGCTGACGGGCGGGCGGGGATCCGCGCGGCGGCACGCGGGGAGGACGCTGCCGACCTCACAGGAGGGGCCCGCGGAGCCGGAGAATCGGAGGTTCCGTGCGGCCAGCGCTCCGCAAGCCCCGGCGTCTCGCTCCCGGTGATACGATCGGACTCGTGTCCCCCTCCGGGCCCACCGCCTCGCCCCCGGGCCCCATCGAACTGGCCCGCAGGCGGCTCGCCGACGTGGGATTCCGGACCGTGCTGGCTCCCCATGCCCTCGACGTACGGGGCTACCTGGCCGGCGCCGACGCCGACCGGGTGGCCGACCTGCACTCGATGTTCGCGGACCCCGGCATCCAGGGTATCCTGTGCGTTCGCGGCGGGTACGGCGCGCTGAGGCTGCTCGATGCGCTGGACTACGACCTCGTCCGGCGGAACCCCAAGGTGTTTATCGGGTACAGTGATATCACGGCGCTGCACCTGGCGCTCCAGACGCAGGCCGGCCTCGTCACGTTCCACGGCCCGATGACCGCCGCGCTCTCCGGCCCCGACCCGCACGATCTCCTCGGCCTGCTGCGCGCCGTGACCCGCCCGACACCGCTCGGACGGCTCGTCAACCCGCCCGACGCGCCGCGGATCGAGACGCTGGTCCCGGGCGTGGCTGAGGGAGAGCTCGTCGGCGGCAACGCCGCGCTCGTCTCGTCGCTCCTGGGAACGCCGTACCAGCCCGCGTTTGCAGGCACACTGCTCGTGCTCGAAGACCTCGGAGAGCGAGCGTACCGGCTGGACCGCAAGCTCACGCACCTCAGGTTGGCGGGCGTGCTGCAACAGGTTGCCGGCATCATCATCGGCGAGTGCCGCTACCCCGCGGAGCCGGAAGCGCTTTCGGTCCGGCAGATCCTCGAGGATCTCATCGTCCCGCTCGGGAAGCCCGCGATCTACGGCCTCGCCTGCGGGCACGGCAGCCACCACCTGACGTTCCCCCTTGGCGTGCGCGCCCGCCTGGACGCGACCGAGGGGATCCTCTCCGTTGAGGAGGCCGGGGTCGCCGACCAGCCCGCCCCCGGCCTGTAACTCGGAGCCCCGGGCCTTCCGGGGGAGGCTGGCCGGGACAAGCTCGCGGCGCCGCAGGGCCCGCTCAGGAACAGTGCCGTCCCGGTCCTCGCGGGCTGTCCGCGGCCTGCGCCGCCTGGAACGCGTGCCACTCTTCGGCGAGCCACGTTCGATCGGATGCGCTGAGCCAGCCGCGGCCGCGCAGCGTCGCGAGCATCTGCGCGAGGCGCTTGCGCCCCGCCTCCACCTCCGGGCCTTGACGGCAGCTCAGATAGTCGAGGAGCCGCAGCAGCCGTTCTTCGTCCGACACGTCGTCGCGCCCGCCGACGATCTCGAAGTAGTCGTCGAACTCCCCGCCCAGGATCTCGAGCAACCGCTCGCGGGTCCGGGGGCCGGGGCTGGTCCGGCCCGCGAGGAGATCGGACAGGTGGGTCCGGTGGAGTCCGGTGACGCGGGCCAGCGCCGATTTCGTCCAGTTCCGGCGCGCTAGGGCTGTCTCGACCGCGGCACGCTTCAGACGGACCCGCATCAGCGTCCATCCTCTGGGGTCCAACTTAGCTGGATTGTGACTGATTGTCAATATAGGATTGCCAAATTGTCGACGCTGTGTGGCGCCGTATTCTTGTAGATGTCTGGTTTCTGTGGTATCTTCGTTCTATCTTCGACGTGACATTTCGGCAACGAGGCCCAGATGGGGTTCTACGCGAGGCTGGGGCAACGGCTGCGCGCGTACCGGCTCCGGGCCGGGCTCTCCCAAGCGGCGCTCGGCGCCAGGCTGGGCCGGTCGGCCAGCGCGATCGACCGGTATGAGATGGGGCAGCGCCGGATCTCGATCGCGGACCTGCACCGTCTGGCCAGGGTCCTGGACGTTCCCCCCACGAGCTTCTTCGAGAGCCCGGCGGTCCGCGCGCCGTCGGGCGCGGCACAGGCCCGGGGCGGCCCCGGCCGGCCCGCACAGGACCCCCTTCGCGCGGAGTACGTTCGCCTGCTGCGTGAGCTGGATCGGCGCCTCGCCTACCCGCCGCCTGAGAGCCGCCCCGCGGTGGCGCAGGAGGCTCCCCGGACGTATCTGGGCAGACGCGGGCGACAGGCGACGCCCGTCTCGGCGGATGAGCACGCGGCCGCGCTCCCGCCGGCCCGCCTGCGCGCGTGGGCGCGCCGCGCGGGCTGGCCCGGCGAGCCCGATCCCGAGATCCTCCGCCGGTATGCCGCGCTGGTGCTGCGCGACTTCGCACGGCACAGCGGGAGCGGCGCGAGGCGCCGTCGAACCCGCGAGGAGTCGGGCGCGACCGGGCGCCACCCCACACCCTCGCGGCACAGTAGCGAGCACCGTTGAGGTCGAAGGCGCGCAGCGGGCCGCCCGGAGTCCGCGTCCTGAGAAGGAGCGAACTGTGAGCGAGTGCCATCCTCTCGCGCGCAGGGCCCTGGCGGCGCTCGAGCCGTACATCCCCGGCCGTTCCGCCGAGGAAGTCGCCGAGCGCTACGGCGTCGGGCAGGTCACGAAGCTCGGCAGCAACGAGAACCCGCTCGGCGTCTCGCCTCGGGTCAGAGACGCGGTGGTCTCCGCGCTCGAGCGAGTCCACCACTACCCCGACCCGGGGTGCACCCGGCTCCGCCGCCGGATGGCGGCCCGCCTCGGGGTCGCAGCCGATCAGTTGATGATCTCCAACGGCGCGGACAACGTGCTGACGTGCATCGGGCTCGCGTTCCTCGATCCGGGCGACCGCTGCATCCTCGGCGCCCCCAGCTACACCGCGTACCCGTCCCTCGCCTTGCTGATGGGCGCCACCCCGGTTGAGGTGCCGCTGCGCGACTGGAGGTTCGATGTCCCGGCGATGGCGGCCGCCGCCGCGGGCGCCAAGGTGGTGATCGTCTGTAACCCCAACAACCCCACGGGCACGATCCTGTCCCACGACGAGATGGAGACGCTTCTCCGCATGGTGGGTCGCGACACGCTCGTCGTCGTGGACGAGGCGTACGCCGAGTGGGTCGAGGATCCGGAGTTCCCGGATACGATCGCTCTCCTCCGCCGGCACCCCAACCTCCTGGTCCTGCGGACCTTGTCCAAGATCTACGGCCTGGCCGGCCTCCGCGTCGGCTACGCGGTCGCCGCCCCCGAGCTCATCGCCTGCCTGGATCGGGTCCGCGAGCCCTTCCCGGTCGACCGGCTCGCGCAGGCTGCGGCCGAAGCCGTCCTGGATGACGAGGGGTACGTGTGGGCGGCGTTCCAGAACAACCTGGCCGGGAAGGCATTTCTCTCCCGCGCGCTGACGGAGCTGGGGCTGCGGCACCTGCCGAGCCAGGCCAACTTCATCCTGGTCGACCTCGGACGGCCCGCCGACCAGCTGGCCGAGCGTCTCATGGAGCGCGGGGTGATCGTCCGGCCGGGCACGCTGTGGCGGCTCCCGACGTGGGCCCGCATCACGATCGGGACACCGGAGGACAACGCCCGGCTGGTGGAGGCGCTCTCAGCCGTGCTACGGGAGGCGTGATGGCCCCGCGCCGCCGCGGCCCGTGTGGACGCTCGCGGGGCCCGCGCGGGCGTCGGCGGGGGGAGGACGAGGGCGTTCGATGCGGGTCAGAACCGATACGATCGGTCGGGTGGCCGTCCTCGCGGTGCTGGCGGACGACGCCGCCCCGGTGATCGCGGCCGCGAAGGGGTTCCGGGTGGTCACGGGCCACGTCGGCACGATGGACCTCCAGAAGGTCATCGCCGCCATCGAGACCGCCGCGCGGCGCGAGGGGTTCATCAACACGGAGTACGCGGAAGAGCATGCCCTGTACCACGCCACGATCGAGGCGCTGCACGGCGTGGGGCGGGGGCAGCTTGCCCTGGGAAGCGTCCTGCGCACCGTCGCGCTGCGCTTCGCGCTCGTGCGCGGGCCGCGGATGCCGGGCGACCACACGACGTGGCTCGCGGTGGCGCTCTACGGGACGATCGGCCAGCCGATCAAAGGCAACGAGCACGAGGTGGTCGGGCTCGGCGTCTCGCACCTGTAGCAGGAAAGCGAGGCAGATGGACCGTTCGGGGACTGCTGGTTGTGCCGCGCCCCTCCGACGCACACGCCGGTTTTTGACGTCACGGCCATCACGCGCAGGCGCGACGCTCCCACGGGGCACGCGGCGTGGCCCGCGGTCAGCCGGGACAACCGCCTCCTCGGCACGACGCTAGGGATCGACGCCACGAAGCCGCGGGACCCGGGGGTCCCCGAGGTCGCGGAGCCCCCGAGGAGCCTCTGGGACGATCTGAGCCTCCAGGAGTACCTCACATAGGGCCCGCGGTTCGCCGGGGCGGACAATCCACGGTCGTCCGGCAGGAGGATCGGGGTCGAGGCAGAATAGACGGGCAGTGGCTTAGAGACGAGGGACGACAGGGAGCCACGCCGTATGCGCGTGGCTCCTTTCTCTTTGGAGAGATAGCACGGTGCTGGAGATCGACGGGCAGACGCTGACGATCGAGGCGATCCAGGAGGTCGCCGATGGCACGCTCGTACGCCTCTCCCCGGCGGCGCGCGAGCGGGTGCAGGCCGCCCACGAGATGGTGGACGCCATCCTCGCGGGCCGGCAGCCCGTCTACGCCGTGTCGACCGGTGTGGGGGACCTGTGCACCCAGGTCATCTCGGCGTCCGATGCGCGCCGGCTCCAGCGCAACATCGTCCGCTCTCATGCCGCAGGGGTCGGGGATCCGGTGGACGAGCGCGCCGTGCGGGCGATGCTCCTGCTGCGGGCCAACGCGCTGGCGGGCGGGTACTCGGGCATCCGGCCCGTTGTGATCGATACCCTGCTCGAGATGCTCAACCGACAGGTGCACCCCATCGTCCCAGAGCAGGGCTCGCTGGGCGCGAGCGGGGACCTCGCGCCGCTCGCGCACCTGGCGCTCGTGGTGATGGGCGAGGGAGAGGCGGTGTATCGGGGCGAGCGGCTACCTGGAGGAGAAGCGCTGGCGCGCGCCGGCCTGGTACCGCTCGTGCTCGAGGCGAAGGAAGGGATCGCCCTCATCAACGGCACGCAGTTCATGACCGCGCTGGGCGCGTTGTTCCTGCTCGACGCGGAGCGCTTGGTGGCGCTGGCGGATGTGGCCGGCGCGCTGACGCTCGAGGCCCTCTGCGCGACCGACGAGCCCCTCCACCCGCTCCTCCACCGCGCCCGCCCCCATCCCGGCCAGGTCGCGAGCGCGGAGCATCTGCGTCGCCTGCTCGAGGGGAGCACCCGCATCGTGCGCCGGGGCTACCACAGGGTCCAGGACGCCTACTCGCTGCGGTGTATGCCCCAGGTCCACGGCGCCGCCCGCCAGGCGCTGGCGCACCTCCGCGACGTGCTCGCGATCGAGGTCAACAGCGCCACCGACAACCCGCTGCTCTTCCCCGCCGAGGGTGAAGTCCTCTCGGGCGGCAACTTCCACGGCCAGCCGCTGGCCGTCGCGCTGGACTACGCGGCGCTCGCCGTAGCGGCTCTGGCCAGCATCAGCGAGCGTCGCACGGAGCGCCTCGTCAACCCCAAGCTCTCCGGCCTCCCCGCGTTCCTGACGGCCAACGGAGGGCTCAACTCCGGCTACATGCTCGCGCAGTACACGGCCGCCGCGCTCGTCTCCGAAAACAAAGTCCTGTGCCACCCGGCGAGCGTGGACTCGATCCCCACCTCTGCGAATCAAGAAGATCACGTCAGTATGGGCGCAACCGCGGCACGCAAGGCCATGCGGGTGCTGCGGCACAGCCAGCAGGTGCTGGCTATTGAACTCGTCGTCGCGTGTCAGGCGGTAGACTTGAGCACAGGGGTGCTCGGCCGAGGCACAGCGGCCGCATACCGCGCGGTTCGAGAGGTTGTGCCTCCCCTGGCCGATGATCGCGTGGTAGCCTACGACCTGGACAACGCCCTCAAGCTGGTGCTGTCCGGAAGGATAACCCAGAGCACGGAGCATGCATGCGTATCGCCGTAGCCACGCAACGAACATGCGAAGGAAAGGGGGGCCTCGAATGACGTGGCAGGAGTTGGAAGCGCTCATTAAGGAGCGCACCAAAGCCATCTGGCTGACAGAGCCGGACGACTTGGTGCGCCTTAGGAACGGTGTCATCGATTCGGGGGCCGGATCGTACGGGCAGGTGTTCACAACGCTCCTCTTCGCACAAAGTGAGATCCGCGGCCTCGCCTACTACGCGACCACCGCTATCCTCAACCTGGCACAGGACCCCTCTTTTACACTCGAGCATCTCAAGAAGATGGCCAAAGCACACTTCGTCTATCGCGCTGGCTTCCTGAACTACGTGGGACTCCACGAGTTAGGAGACCTGTACCAAAAATACTTCGCCCTACTCGACGAGCTTCCAGATCGGGAGTCCTTCATTCGACTTACACAGGCAATCAAGGGCTACGGAGCGCGTCTCCATCTCTGGACGGAGCATGTCTTTCCGTGGGGGCTTGGAGCCCACCTCACCCAAAAGACGCAAGCCGAAGCGCAAACCGTATTGGATCAAGCAGCGCGAGGCCCGTGGACTCCCGTCCCTTACATGACGAAGTAGTGGGAGTCCATTATGGGCGCAACGGCCTCACAATACGGAGGGTGAACAATGGCCGCAAGAGTCATCCGGATGACGTGGCCGAGCTTGGATGCCAGCGCCAGTATCCAGCTATTGGACGATAGGGCGCCGACTATCTGCAACCTCCTTTGGGATGCACTGCCCTGGGAGTCTGTTCAAGGGCATGCTCTCATCTCGGGCTTCATGATGTTCGCGACTTCCCCGGTGTTTACATTGGCTCGTGAGAACGTGCGCCTCTTCACGCAAATGGGGCCGGGCGATTGCGCGTACGGACCGGGCTCACAGAACGTCGTGGTCGCCTACGGACCGCTCACCGAGCCCGAGGGAATCAGCGTATGGGGCCACGTCCCGAGGGAGCACTGGCCCACGTTGCGTCGCGTCGGCCAGCGCGCGTGGCAAAACTTGATGGCGCCTTACGGTGACTTGACCCTGAACCCGCTCGCCAAGCAGATCATCCTCGTGCGATACGAGAAGGCCTAGTTGGCATGACGACACGCGACAACAACGCTGCTGGTGCGGCGTCGGACCCGATCGTGCTCGAACTCGTTCGCAACAGCCTCCTCTCGGTATGCGAGGAAATGGCCGAGGCTCTCGTGCGCTCCAGCCACTCACCCAATATCAAGGAACGAAGGGACTGCTCGTGCTCTATCTACACGCCTCGGGGTGAAATGGCGGTGCAAGCAGAGCATATCCCGATCCACCTCGGCGTCATGCCATACGCCCTGGGGCACATCCTCGGGCAGTTCGCCCCGGAGCGAATGGAACCGGGCGAGACTTACGTGGTCAACGATCCCTACTACGGGGGCAACCACTTACCCGACTTCATCGTGGCCGGCCCGCTGTTCCTGGGAGACAAGCTGGTGGGGTTCGCTGCAAGCATGGCTCACCACAACGACGTCGGCGGGGCTTCCCCGAGGAGCATGCCGGCAACATCGACGGAGATCTTCCAGGAAGGGCTGCGGGTGCCGCCGATCCGGCTCTCGAGAAAATGGGAGATCATCGACGACGTCCTGAGGCTAATCGCGGCAAATTCGCGAACGCCGCACGAACGGATCGCCGATCTCAGAGCGCAGATCGCGACGGTTCGTCTCGCACAGCGACGCATCGACGAGCTGGGGCAGCGCTATCACCCCGATGGGCTGATCGAAGCTGTCTCCCGCATCCTGGATCTGTCCGAGCAAGCCATGCGAACGCGGCTCCAGGCCCTCCCCGACGGCGAGTGGCAAGGAGAATCCGTGGCCGACTATGGCACGGCTATGTTCCCGATCAAAGTCACGATCCGCAAACAACTTCAAGGCATCATCGTGGATTTCACCGGCACATCGCCCCAGTGCCGCGGTCCTTTCAATTCCTGCCTTTCGAATACGTACGCGTCGGTGTTCATGGCGCTGCGGGTCGTGCTCGGTGGAGGCATCCCGCCGAACGGCGGCCTATATCGCCCTGTCCGGATGATCGTCCCCGAGGGCACCATCCTCAACCCCAACTATCCCGCCGCGGTCTCCGCTGCGACCCAAGTCTCCTATCACACATTCGAGGCGCTGATGCGCGCGTTTGCCGCTGTAATACCCGACGCCGTCATTGCCGACTCGGGAGGGGGCGGCGTGTTCTCATTCGGCGGTCTCAACCCTCGGACACGGGAGCTGTATGCGTATGGCGAAGCGATCGGCGGCGGCTTCGGCGCCAGCGCATCGGGCGACGGCGAAAACGCGGCAATGCCCCCTGTCTCCAACTTGCACGATACGCCGGTCGAGGCTCTCGAAATGATCCTACCGATCAGGATTGAGGAATACGGCTTGGTGGAAGGCTCAGGGGGCTCTGGTCGATTCCGCGGCGGGCTGGGGATCCGGCGTTCATTTCGTTTCCTGGCGCCAGCCACGTGCTCGTTTCAGGTGAGCATGAGCCGTAAGGCCCCCATGGGACTCCGAGGCGGTTGCGATGGTGCACCGACCCGCATACGGATAGTCTCCCCCAGCGGGCACGCGACCACCGTCAACGCGTTCATGCACTACGATGCACAGCCCGGAGACCTCGTCATACTTGAGACGGCCGGCGGGGGAGGCTTCGGTCCGCCCGAGGCGCGGGGATCGGACCTCGTCGAATCCGACATTGTCAATGGTTACGTGCGGTCCGCTTCCGGCGAGCCAACTCACGAGCCGCGTGCAGGTTCGGAGGCCCCGTACGTGAGACGTGGAGAGCGCGCCTGATGGGGAGGCTACACGCGGCCATCGACGTGGGCGGGACGTTCATCGACGTTATCATGTGTGACGCCGAGACCCATGAACTAGCGGTATTGAAACTGCCCAACGAGTTGGCGGGACGTGAGCAAAGCCTCCTCAAGGCTATTGAGCAGCTTACTGAGCAGTTTGGCGCCAACATTGGAGAAATCGACACGATCGTCATCGGCACCACGGTGGTCACTAACGCGCTCCTGCAGGGCACACTCGCGCGGACAGGGCTGATAACAACCCAGGGCTTCAGAGACGTCCTGGAAATCGCCCGGATGGAGCGGCCGGCGCCATACGATCTGCAGAAGCGCCGGCCGGCTCCCCTCGTGCCCCGCCATTTGAGGCTGGAGGTCAGGGAGCGCGTCGACGCCGACGGGCAAGTCCTGTGCCCACTGGATGTGGACAGCGTCGTAGCCGCCGCTACGGCCCTTCGTGACGCAGACGTTCAGGCTGTCGCCGTCAGCCTCCTCTTCGCGTTCGCCAATCCCACGCACGAACAAACCGTGCGGGGAATCCTGGCCCAAGAGCTGGCGGTCCCAGTCTCTCTATCGTCCGAGGTTCTTCCGGTGTTTCGCGAATACGAGCGCACGAGCACGACCGCCATAAACGCCGCCACGACCCTGGTGATCGACCGCTTCATCGAAAGTATCAAGTTGCTGCTGGACCGGGGGGTTCGGCGCGTTTACATCATGGGATCCGAAGGAGGGTGCCTCACCCTTCAAGAGGCTCGCCGGTACCCGGTGAGGTGCATCATGTCCGGCCCCGCGGGCGGGGTCATCGGCGGGCTTCGCTTAGCGACGCGGCATGGATTGCGCGATGCCTTGACCCTAGACGTCGGTGGGACAAGCACGGACGTCGCGCTCCTACAAGGTGGTGCCCTCCCCTACACAGATGAGCGCACCGTCGGAGGATACGCGGTCGCCCTTCCTTCCGTCGAAGTAGAGACCGTAGGGGCCGGCGGAGGGTCCGTTGCATATATCGACCCCACTGGCCTCCTGCGCGTAGGGCCGCTGAGTGCCGGCGCCGATCCCGGTCCAATTTGCTACCTGCGAGGCGGAACGCGCCCCACGGTCACGGACGCACACGTAGCCCTCGGCCACATCGGTGCCAACGCGATGCTGGGCGGGAATTTCGTCATTGACCGCGACGCCGCGACGAGGGGAATAGAGGAACAACTCGGCCGGCCCCTCGGCCTCACCTGGGCCAGAGCAGCCCAGGGAATCCTCGAAGTAGTCACCGCAAATATCGTGCGGGCTGTTCGCGCCATCTCCGTCGAGCGAGGACACGATCCCCGAGGGCTCACCCTTATCGCCTTCGGCGGAGCAGGACCTCTTCACGCGCTAGATGTCGCCCGGTCCCTGGAGGTTCCACGCGTCCTCATTCCGCGCTATCCGGGCGTATGGTCCGCGTATGGCATCCTGACGTCAGACATCAGCTACTCCGGCTACCTGACATGGTTTCGGACGTGGAACGAGATTGACGTGTCGCAGCTAGCAGCGGTATTCGATCGACTCGTTGGCGGGCTCGGTGCGCGCGTGGCATCGGACGGACTGCATGCAGCTCCCCTGCGGATAGACAGAGCTGTGGACCTGCGTTACCGCGGACAATCGCACACACTTACCGTCGCAGTCGATGAACTCAGCGCCCCCGGCGTGGCGCGGGCCGCCGAAGCGTTCCACCTCGAGCATGAGCGTCGCTACGGCCATTCCGCGCGCACCGACACAATCGAGGTCGTCAACATTCGAGCCACCATCGTCTACGGCAGGCCTACACCCGACCACATCGCCGAAGCGAAGCAGCATGCGCGGCCGGCCGGGGCGGCGCCTCAGCATCGCCTCGTCTGGCTCTCGGACCCGGAGCCGGCCCTCTGCCCGGTCCATCAACGCGATTCCCTCTGTTCAGGCCAGATCCTTGAAGGCCCGGCCATCGTTGAGCAATATGATTCGACGATCGTGCTATCGACAGGAGACACGGTGGAGGTGATGGAAGATGGCTTAGACCTGCTGGTCCACGTGCGGCCCGCCCGGGACAATCACCAGGGGACGGCAACGGTATCTCGCTAGGGAGGTAGATACATGAGACGGATGATGCGATGGCTCACGATCACTGTGGGCCTTGGGACCTGCCTTTTGTTGACGCTGTCGGTACCCCAGATCCTGCCAGGCGCGACCAAGGTGCCTCTCAAAGTGCTACGCGTCGGCGCGGATCCCGACTTCCGGCCCATCACGTTCGCCGACAAGGCGGGAAAGTTGATAGGCTACGATGTGGATTTCGCCACAGAACTTGCTAAGCGCCTGGGGGTGCCTCTTCAGTACCAGGGCGTCGCATGGGACGGGATCATTCCTGCGCTGACCGGCGGCAAAATAGATGCGATCACCAACATGGTGATCACCGATAAGCGGAAGGAAGTCGTGGCGTTTTCACGGCCATACATGGAACAAACGATCACAACGGTGGTGCGCACGGACAAGCCCAGCTTCAATCCGGGCCGTGCCGATCTGGCGAAGCTCAGGGTAGGCGTCCAGGTGAACACGTCGGCGGCGGCCGCAGTCGAGAAGATCGGTGGCATCAAACCCACCACCTATAATACAGTCGCTGACGAGTTCAACGACCTCGTTCTCGGCCGGCTCGACGTGGTCGTCATGGAGAGTCTCGGTGCGGGTTATACCACCAAGGAGCTGTACAAGGGGAAGCTGCGCGTCACCGGGCAAAAACTCACCGATGAACCGGCGCTCATCGGGGCTGCTCTGAGAAAGCAGGATACGGCGCTCCTCGCGGCTGTCAACGACACGATCGAGGCGATGATCAAGGACGGCACTCTCGACAAGATCAACAAGAAGTGGTTCGGGGACATCAAGCTAATCCCGTCGATGTAGTGCATGCCGAACGAGTCCTTCGTGCGCTCGGGCCGAGAAGAGAACGCTGACCGTGCGGTCCTCTCGGCCCCAGCCTTATCCACCACACCCTCGCAGGGCGCCCACGGCGCAGTCGTAGAGCTGATAGACGTCGGCAAGGTCTTCGGTGCCACCACGGCGCTGTCCCACGTGAACCTCAAGGTCGCCCGCGGTGAAACGGTTGCGATCGTGGGGCCCAGTGGCTCCGGCAAGACGACGCTGCTCCGCTGCATAAATTTCCTTGTACCCTACGACTCGGGACGAGTGTATGTCAACGGCCAACTGGTCGGATACCGGGAGGAGCGAGGTCGGCTCGTCCGAGACTCCGAACACAACGTCAACCAGGTGCGTAAGAGGATCGGCATGGTCTTCCAGCGGTTCAACCTCTTTCGGCACCGCACGGTTCTTGGAAACCTGTTAGAGGGACCGCTCTACGTGCTGAGGGTTCCAAAGCGCGAAGCGCTGACCCGCGCTTACGAGGTCTTGAACATGGTGGGCCTCGCCGACAAAGTAACCGCCTATCCCGACCAGCTGTCCGGAGGACAACAACAGCGTGTGGCAATCGCACGGGCGCTCTGTATGCAGCCCGAGGTCATGCTGTTCGACGAGGTCACGTCCGCGTTAGATCCCGAACTGGTCGGCGAAGTGCTCGCGGTCATGCGGAGACTCGCGCAGCAGGGCATGACGATGATTGTCGTGACGCACGAGATGTCCTTTGCGCGCGACGTTGCGGACCGCGTGGCGTTCATGGAGGGTGGCACCATCGTCGTGGACCAAGGTGCCAGGGAGTTTTTCACGAGGCCGCAGACTCCGCGGATTGAATCCTTCTTACGGCGCATGTCGTTGGCGTAGAATCCACGATGCTCCAGTTCGCGCGCGACTATCTTCCCTTCTACACGATCGGCGCCGTCGTTGGCATGGGGCTTACGCTCACAAGCATGCTCGGGTCCGTCGCCATCGGGCTTGTCGGCGCTCTCGGGCGCGTGTCAGAGAGACCCGCAGTGAGGACCCTCGCCAGCGGCTACGTGGCTATCTTCCGCGGTGTACCCCCCCTCGTCCTCCTCTACGTCGTGTACTTCGGGCTTCCGAGCTGGGCCCACGACCTCGGAATACGATTCCTCATGGATCTGCTGTCGCCCCTGAACAACAGGATCCTCGCCGCGGTAGTGGCGTTCGCGCTCAACAGTGGCGCCTATTCCACGGAAATCATTCGGGCGAGCATCCAGTCCATTCCCCCCGAGCAGACCGAAGCCGCGCGTTCTCTCGGCATGTCCTACTGGCTCACCATGCGGCGCGTCATTATCCCGCAATCCCTCAGGGTGGCGTTCGCGCCGTTGGGGAACGAGTTCATCACAGTGCTCAAGGGGACATCACTGGCATCCGTGATCGGAGTCACCGAGCTGATGCGGGATGCGCAACTGGCCGCCGCGGCCACATTCCAGAACCTGGTAGCCTACTCACTCGCAGCAATCTTCTACGTCGTGATGGTGATCATCTTACAACAGATGGTCAGCATGGTCGAGAAGCGCTTCTCCCTTCATCATGCATGAGGCTCGAGGGCTAACCAGCGCCTGCGCAGCATGCCCGCCAGCATCGTGACCGCGTAGGATCAGGAGGAGGCGGACCGATTGGACCACGCGGGAAGAAGCGATGCAACGAGAGCCATCCGGGCCCCGCGGGGCACCGCCCTCTCCTGCCGCGGCTGGCAGCAGGAGGCGGCGCTGCGGATGCTGATGAACAACCTCGACCCCGAGGTCGCGGAGAAGCCCGAGGACCTGATCGTCTACGGCGGCACCGGCCGGGCGGCGCGCAACTGGGACTGCTTCGACGCCATCGTACGATGCCTGCGCGCGCTGGGGGACGACGAGACGTTGCTCGTCCAGTCGGGCAAGCCCGTGGGGGTGTTCCGGTCGCACGCGGATGCGCCGCGGGTGCTGATCAGCAACGCGATGCTCGTACCCGCGTGGGCCACCTGGGACGAGTTCCGCCGGCTCGAAGCGCTGGGGCTCACGATGTACGGCCAGATGACCGCGGGCTCGTGGATCTACATCGGCACGCAGGGGATCATCCAGGGCACCTACGAGACGTTCGCGGCCGTCGCCCGGCGGCACTTCGGGGGGAGCCTGCGGGGCCGCTTCGTCCTCACGGCCGGGCTGGGCGGGATGGGCGGGGCGCAGCCGCTCGCGATCACGATGAACGAGGGCGTGGGCCTCGTCGTGGAGGCGGATCCCGCGCGCATCGAGCGGCGGGCGCGCGCCGGGTGGGTCGATGAGACGACGCAGAGCCTCGATGCCGCGCTCCACCTGGCCCACCAAGCGGTCCGGGAGGGCCGCCCCCGCTCGATCGCCCTGCTGGGCAACGCGTCGGAGGTCTACCGGGAGATCGTCCGCCGCGGCGTGCGCGTGGACGTCGTGACCGATCAGACGTCGGCGCACGACCTGCTCGAGGGGTACATCCCCGCGGGCCTCTCCGCGTCCGAGGCGGCGGCGCTGCGGCGTCGCGACCCGCAGGCGTACGTCGCGCGCGCCCGGGCGTCGGTGGCCCGGCACGTCGAGGCGATGCTCGCCCTCTACCGGCAGGGAGCCGTCGCCTTTGACTACGGCAACAACATCCGCGCGCAGGCCCGGGACGCGGGGGTGGCGGACGCGTTCGCGTTCCCGGGGTTCGTGCCGGCGTACGTCCGGCCGCTGTTCTGCGAGGGACGCGGCCCGTTCCGGTGGGTCGCGCTCTCCGGCGAGCCCGAGGACATCCGGAAGACCGACGAGGTCGTGCTGCGCCTCTTCCCCGAGCAGGAGACCCTGACCCGCTGGATCCGGCTCGCGGGGGAGCGCGTGCCGTTCCAGGGGCTCCCCGCGCGCGTGTGCTGGCTCGGCTACGGCGAGCGCGCCCGGTTCGGCCTCGCGATCAACGAGATGGTCGCCCGCGGGCATCTCCAGGCGCCGATCGTGATCGGCCGGGATCATCTGGACACCGGCTCCGTGGCGTCACCGTACCGGGAGACGGAGGCGATGGCCGACGGCAGCGACGCGATCGCCGACTGGCCGATCTTGAACGCGCTCCTCAACGCGGTCGGGGGCGCGACGTGGGTGGCGGTGCACCACGGCGGCGGCGTGGGGATCGGGTACTCGATCCACGCCGGCATGGTCGCCGTCGCCGACGGCACGCCGGCCGCCGCCCGGCGGCTCGAGCGCGTGCTCACGACCGACCCGGGGATCGGGATCGTCCGGCACGCGGACGCGGGGTACCCTCAGGCCATCGACGCCGCGCGCCGCCACGGTCTGGCACTGCCGATATCCCCGCGGCCCATCTCCTGACGCCATTGCGGCCCGCGTCCGCCGGCCCGTGCGCCTGGTCACGTGACGTCCGCGGACCGGCACGCCGCAGCGGCAGGCTCCCCGCCGGCCCGGGCACCCCCTGGGACGGCCGGACGCGACGGGACGCCCCGACCCTGCCTCGCGCCACGTCGGCCACGACCGTACGATACGTCTCGGGCTGAGGTCGACGGATCGGCGCCGCAGGGAACGACCAGCGCCGGCGCACCGTGCTGCCGCGGCGTCTTGCGCGTGTTCCGGCCGGCGTCACACCCTGCCGCGGACGATCCCGCAGGGATGGAAGCCGGGGGGCTCGTCCGCGGGGACGGTACCCCCGGCCGGAGGCATCACGGTGGAGCAAGACCAGTGCGTCGTTGCGTTGGTTCGGAGGCGGGTGTGGGGGGAGCGTGGGGGCTGGCCTGAGCGCCCCCGGGGCCCCCGACGAATCGCAGTCCTTTCGCGATTCGTCGGGGTGGGAATCCGTCCCTCGACCGGAGGCGAACCCCCGCACCCCACCGTAGCGGCCACGGGACGTCTGCCCAGCTGGACTAGGAGCCGGCCGGACGGGACAGCGAGATCACGGCGATCAGCTCGAACAGCACGTTGGCGGCGAGCATCGCGGTGATGCCGCTCTGGTCGTACGGCGGTGATACCTCCACGATGTCGAACCCGACGATCTCGAGGCCCGCCAGCATGCGCACCAGCTCCAGGGCCTGCGCGCTCGTGAGCCCGCCCACCTCCGGCGTGCCGGTGCCGGGTGCGAACGCCGGATCGACCGAGTCGATGTCGAACGAGACGTAGACCTTCCGGCCCCGCAGCCGCTCGAGGTGCGGCCGCACGCTCTCCTCCCCGTGGCGGTGGACCTCCTCCGCCCGGACGACGGTGACCCCGTGTTCCGCCCCGAACGCGAAGTCCCGGTCCGAGTACACCGGGCCGCGGATGCCGACCTGCACGGTGGCCCGGGGATCGTAGAGCCCCTCCTCCAGCGCCCGCCGGAACGGCGTCCCGTGGAAGTACCGGTTGCCGAAGTACTCCTCCCACATATCCTGGTGGCTGTCGAAGTGGACGAGCGCGACCCGCCCGTGCGCGCCGGCCACCGCGCGCAGGATCGGTAGCGACAGCGAGTGGTCGCCCCCGACGCAGGCGGGCACCGCGCCCGCGGCCAGGATCCGTCCCACCGCCTCCTCGACGCGCCTGTACGTATCCAGGATGTCCATCGGGTTGGTATCGACGTCCCCGCAGTCCGCGACGCGGAGCCGGCTGAACGGGAGCGTGCGGAGCACCGGATTGTAGGGCCGGATCAGCAGCGAGTTGGACCGGATCTCCTTCGGGCCGAACCGGGCGCCCGAGCGGAAGCTGACGCCGCCGTCGAAGGGGATCCCCAGGATCGCCACGTCCAGCCCGGCGGGGTAGCGGGCGTAGGGCAGCCGCATGAACGTGGAGAGCTGGGCGAACCGCGGGGACCGGAACGCGTTCGGCGGCTCGAAGGGTTCCGTCATGGCCGGACCGCGTGCTCCTTCACCGACGGGGTCTCACCCACCGTGTCCGCCGGTGCACGATCGTGTCAACGTCGTGACAGGTGAGGGGGGAAGTGGGGATCCGGCCTGAGCACCCTGCCGAATCCGTCCCTCGAAGGAAGGCGAAGGCCGTACCTCGCACCCTCCCGTTCCTGCCACGCAACGCCTGCAGCTCTGCACCATGCTCCTCATGGCACTGCCGGAGCGGTCTCCATCCCGAGCGCCTTCCCTGCCTCCTCCCGGATCATCGCGAGCACACGCCGCTTGATCGCCACGAACTCTTCGGAGGTGGTGATCTCGAGCGTGCGCGGACGCGGAAGGGCGACCGACACCTCGGCGCGCAGCCGGCCGGGCCGGGCCGTCATCACGTACACCCGGCTCCCCAGGAACAGCGCCTCGTCGATATCGTGCGTCACAAACAGGATCGTCTTGGGCGTCTTCTGCCAGATGTCGAGCAGCAGTTCCTGCATGAACGCGCGCGTCTGCGCATCGAGCGCGCCGAACGGCTCGTCCATCAGCAGGACCTCGGGATCGTTGGCCAGCGCGCGGGCGATCGCGACGCGCTGCATCATGCCGCCGGAGAGCTCCTTGGGGTACGCGCGCTCGAAGCCGGTGAGGCCCACCATCTGGATGTACCGCGCGGCGACCTCGCGGCAGTGCTCCTCCGGCATCCCGCGGATCCGCGGACCGAACTCGACGTTGCCCTGCACCGTGAGCCACGGGAACAGGGTGTAGGACTGGAACACCATCCCGCGCTCCGCGCCCGGGTCCGTGACCACGCGCCCGTCCAGGAGGATCTCCCCCGCCGATGGCCGGACCAGCCCGGCCACGAGGCGCAGGAGCGTGCTCTTGCCGCAGCCGCTGGGCCCGACGATGCTGACGATCTCCCGGTCCGCCACGTCCAGCGACAGGCGGTCGATCGCTACGACCTCCGGGGCCCGGCGGGCGCGGAAGACGACCGTGATCTCCCGCAGGCTGAGCTTGGCGGCCGCCACGGGCACCTCCGTCACGCCTTCGGCGACCACGGCAGCAGGCGCCGGTGCAGCCACTTGAACGCGAGGTCGAAGCCGAGCCCCAGGCCTCCGATCGTGGCGAGCCCGACGAAGATCCGGTCCACAAAGAACCCGCGCATCGAGTCCAGGATCATGAAGCCCAGGCCGCGGTCGGCGGACACGAGCTCCGCCACGACGAGGTACGTCCACGCCCACCCCATCGTGATGCGCAGCGTGTCCATGACGCCGGGGAGCGTCGCGGGCAGGAGGACGCGCCGGATCACCTGGGCGCGGGAGGCGCCGAGTGTGTACGAGACGTCGATCTGCTCCCGCGGCACGTGCGCGGCGACATCGGCGACGAGCAGCACGAGCTGGAAGAACGTGCCGATGAAGATCACGGCCACCTTCTCGGCCGTGCCGATCCCGATGTACAGGATCAGCAGCGGGATGAGCGCGCTCACCGGCAGGTACCGCACGAAGTCGATCACCGGCTCGATCAGCGCCTCGACCGCCTTGAACGAGCCCATCAGGATCCCGATCGGCACGCCGGCGACGACGGCGAGCGCCCACCCGGTCACGATCACGGACAGGCTGGCCTCGGCGTTTTGCAGGAGCGTGCCGTCGGCGACGAGCGTGATGCCCGAGCGGATGGTCGTCGTCGGGCTCGGCAGGAACAGGGGCGCGACGACGCCGCCGTAGGTCAACGCGCACCAGGCGGCCACCATGCCGAGGCCGCTGCCCGCGAGGATCGCGAGATAGGTCCCCCGCGGAATCGGCTCGTGGGGCCGGAGGACGTCCCAGATCGTGCGCCGCGCCCGGCGCGGGGAGGACGGGCGGACCTGAGCCAGGCTCACAAGCCGTGGCGCACCTGCCTCTACATCGCCCGGACGAACTCGGCATTGACCAGGTCGCCCGCGCCCATCTTCACCGTGATCCTTCCGAACGCGGTCCACGTGTCGATCGCTTTCTGAGCGGTCACGTAGATCTGACCGCCGGGCGCCATGTACTGCTTGTTGATCGCCTGGTCGTAGTACCGCACGCCGTCGAGCGTCTCCTTGAACGTCTTCACGTCTTTGAGCCAGCCGCCGACCGCCTTCGCCATCACGGCGTCGGCATCATCGGGATTCTGCTTCCAGTAGTCGACGGCGCGATACCACCCGGCGACGACCGCCTTGATCGCCTCGGGGTGCGCCTTGATCACATCCCGCCGGAACAGCAGCACGTCGACGATCAAGCCCGGCGTCTTGCTGCTGTCGATCAGGACGTGCCCGCCCGGCGCGCGCTTCGCGCGGGAGAGCCACGGCTCCCACGTCACCGCGGCATCCACCTTGCCGCCGAGGAACGCCGCGCCCGCATCGTCCTGCCGCATGTTGACGATGGTCAGATCCTTCTCCGTCATGCCGTGATCGTGCAGGATGACGTTGAGGAAGAAGTCCGACACCGAGCCCCGGTTGACCGCTACCCGCTTCCCGCGCAGGTCCGTGATCGCCCTGATCGTGGTCCGCGCGACGATGCCGTCGCCGCCCTTGCTGTCATCGAGACCGAGCACGGCCTGGAACTGGAACGTAGGCTTCCAGTAGAGGCTCATCGTATCGAGGGTCGTCACCAGCCCGTCCAGCTTGCCCGCGGCGAGGGCGGCGAACCGGAGCTTGGGATCCTCGATGTTCACGAGCTCGGCGTTCACGCCGGTCTCGTCGAAGAACCGCTTGTCCCGCGCCAGGAACAGCGGGCCGTACCCGACCCAGGTCGAGTACCCGATGCGCAGCGTCTCGGCCGCCGCCCGGGCCGGCGCCGCCTGCCACGAGACCGGCGCCGCGAGCAGCACGCCGATCAGAACGAGAATCGCGCACTTCCCCCCGCGCCCCATACGAGCACACCTCCCTGTCCGCCCCCGGCCCGGCGGTGCCGGGCCGGGGGCGTGGAGCCGAGTCGGCCCCAGGATATTCCGCCAGGTGCGGGCGGAAACCCTGCCCCGCGCGGGCCGCGCACGCCCGGTCCCTCCGGGAGGCTAGCTCGGGCACGCGCTGGGAAAAAGAAGAAGGGTGTGGAGGGGACGCGGCGCGCGACCGATCGTGTGACGACACTGACCCTTGCGCGTGTTGTAACGGCGCCACGGGATGCACGGCGCTTCCTGCGGCCACGGCTCCGTGCGCTGGGGTTTTCTCCCGAGGTCGTCGACGAGCTGCTGGTGGCCGCGAGCGAGGCCGTGACGAACGCCGTGCTGCACGGCGGGCGGGTGACCACGGCGGCCCCGGCGGGCGCGGAGGATCACGCGGCCCTCGGCAGCCCCATCCCGACGGGAGGCCCGCCCGCGCCGGAGCGCCGCGGCCCGAGCGCGCGCGGACGGCGGGAGTCGGGCGCGGACGTGCTGACCGTGACGCTCGCGGTCGAGGACCGCTGGGCCAGGATCGCGGTTACGAGCCCGCGGACCGGCTGGACGATGACGCCGCCCCCCGCCGTGCTGCCCGATCTCATGGCCCAGGGGGGCCGGGGGTTCTTCGTGATCCAGTGCTTTACGGATGCCTGGGGGGTCGAGCAGAACCCCGACGGGACGACGGTGACCCTCAGCCGCCGGCTTCCCGGCCCTCCGGCGGAGCAGCGCCGGACGGGGGTCGGTCGGAGAGGCGCGACGCCGCGGCGGCGTCCACGAGCCAGACGACCCGGCCACCGGACCGCCTGAGGAGCTGCGCCGGAACCCGCTCCGGTTCCGGCGGCCCCTCCAACGCCCACCACACCGCATCCGCCTTCTGCGCTCCCGATACCAGGACGCACACCTCCGCGGCGTGCGTGAGGACCGGCACCGTCAGCGTCATCCTGTTCATGGTGACCTGGGGGACGTAGTACGCCACGACCGTGCGTCGAGTCTCCCGGAGCGCGGGCGCTCCCGGAAACAGCGATGCGATGTGGCCGTCCTCGCCCATCCCGAGCAGCACGAGATCGAACCGAGGAACGCCGCCGTCGCCCGGCGGCAGGTGGGCGCTGAGCTCCTCCGCATAGTCGAGCGCGGCGGCCACGAGGTCCGCGCGCTCCGCCGGCATGCGGTGCACGCGGGACGGGGGAATCGGCACGTGCTGCAGCAGCGTGTCCTGCGCCATCCGGAAGTTGCTGCGGGGGTCCTCGGGCGGCACGCACCGCTCGTCGCCCCAGAACACGCGGACGCGGTCCCAGGGCAGGCGGCTCCGGTACGGCTCGCGGGCCAGTCGCGCGTAGATCGGCCGCGGCGTGTCGCCCCCTGTGAGCGCGATCGCGCACTCCCCGCGCTCCTCGATGGCGTCGGCGCATCGGCGGGACACGCGCTCCGCGGCCGCGGCTACGAACGACGCGGCGTCGGGCAGCACGATGATCTCCGGACCTACTGGGACATCGGCCATGGTCCGCCCCCGGGTGCCGTGGTCGATCCCGCGCTCACGCGCCGGGGACGGCGCGGCGCACGAGATCCAGGGCGCGCGCGAGGCCCCGGCTGGGCGTGACGAGGTCCAGCTCGGCCGCGAGCAGCGCAACATCGTCCGGCACAGCAAAGGGGATCGTGTGCCGCCGCGGACGGCCACGGCCCGGCCGGATCTCGACCTCCACGTAGCCGTCGTCGCGCCGGCCTCGCGTGAGGACGGCACAGGCGGGGTCGGGACCGCCGGCGCAGAGCTCCACGGCCGATACGGGGCCGGGGCCTCCGCGGATCTCCACGCTGACCGTCTCGCCCGGCTGGCTCCCCGGGCTGGCCGCGGCGCCAGACCTGCGGCAGAGTACGCGGATCCCACCAGCGTGCCGCTCCGCGGACCCCTGGAGGACCTCCCATCCGAGGCGGCTCGCGAGCCACCCGATCAGCAGCAGCGCCTCGATCGGGTCCGCCTCCGAGCCCGTCGCATCTGCGGCGACGGCGACACGCTCCAGCCGGTCGAGCATCGCGGCCATCGGCGCGGGCTCAAAGCTCTGCGCGATCACCTCGCGCCAGGGCGTGAGCCGTCCCCACGTGAGGTCGCGCAGGCCCCCGGTCAGGGGAGCGGCGAGGGCGGCGGCCGCAGCCAGCGTCGTGAGCGGCCGCGCCGTGGTCGCCGAATCGACGACCAGGCAGTCGGACGCGGCCACGAGATGGCGGGCCACCTCCGCCGCGGCCCCTTCTGCCATGGGGACGTCCTCGCCCCACCACAGATACACCGGGAGGTCCGGGACCAGCAGCGGGAGCACGATCCCGGGGACACGCGACAGCGCGCGGCCACCCGCGGCGAGCACGATCTGCTCGCAGCAAACCCGCGGCCGGCCGCGGTCGGCGCCTTCGCAGTGCACCGAGACCCACGCGCCGAGCTCGTCGCTGCCCGTGGCGCCGCACCGCACGAGGATGCTGCGGCTGGGGTACCGCGGGGTCAGGCGCTGGATCACGTCGGTGAGGCGGGAGAGGGTGGAGGCGTCTCGCGCGACCGCCACGAGCGTGAGCATGCAGATGCGCGTGAGACCCTCCGGCGCGCCCCCGGCGCCGGCAAGCTCCGGACGCTCGCTCGCCGCCTGCCAGAGGCGGTTCACTTCCCGCTCGATGGCGCGAACGTCGACCGGCGCCGGTGAGTCGGGAATGCGTATCACCATCGAATCACAAGCGGCGCCACCGCCGCCCGTCGCGTTCGATCAGGGACCACGCGGCCGGGGGCCCCCACGTCCCCGCCTCGTAGGTTTGGAGCTCCGGGGGCGGCGACGATCGCTCCCACCAGGTCAGCACGGGCTCGAGCAGCGCCCACGCCTCCTCGACCTCGTCCCGCCGGGTAAACAGCGTCTGGTCGCCCAACATGCAGTCGAGCAGCAGCCGCTCGTAGGCGCTCAGCTCCTCGCCCGCGAACGCGGTGCCGTACTGGAACCCCATGTTGACCGGCCGGAGCCTCATCGTGGTGCCTGGCGCCTTGGCGACGAACCGGAGGGAGATGCCCTCGTCCGGCTGGATGTTGAACGCGAGCAGGTTGGGATCGCGGGCGCCGTCGTGAAAGAGCGGGAGCGGCGCCTGCTTGAACTGCACGGCGATCTCGGTGACCCGCTTCGGGAGACGCTTGCCGGACCGGAGGTAGAACGGCACGCCGGCCCATCGCCAGTTGTCCAGGAACAGGCGCATCGCTACGAACGTCGGCGTCCGTGAGCCCGCGGCCACCCGCGGCTCCTGGCGATACCCCGGGACCTCCTCGCCGCCGATCGCCCCTGGCCCGTACTGGCCGAAGACGACGCTCGCGGGGACGTCATCGGGCGCCAGCCGCCGGGCCGCGCGGATCACCTTGACCTTCTCGTTGCGCACCTCGTCGGCCTCGAACGCCACCGGGGGTTCCATCGCGACGAGCGTCAGGAGCTGCATCATGTGGTTCTGCACGATATCGCGGATGACGCCGGCCGTCTCGTAGTAGCCCGCGCGGTCTTCGACCCCGATCGACTCCGCCACGGTGATCTGGACGTGGTCGATGTAGTGCTGGTTCCAGAGCGGCTCGAAAATGCCGTTGGCAAAGCGAAACACCAGGATGTTCTGGACCGTCTCCTTGCCCAGGTAGTGGTCGATCCGGTAGACCTGGCTCTCCCGGAACACCCGGAGGAGCGTGCGGTTGAGCTCCTCGGCGCTCCGCACGTCGCGGCCGAATGGCTTCTCGACGATCACACGCAACCAGGGCCGGCGGCCGTCCCGCTGGCCGGCGTGCCGCTCGATGAGGCCGGACTGGCCGAGGTTGTGCACGATCTCCCCGTAGAACTCGGGAGCCGTGGCCAGGTAGTACACGCGGTTGCCACCGGTGCCGCGCTCGCGGTCCACGCGCTCGAGCGTCGCGCGCACCCGCGCGTATCCCTCCGGGTCGCGGAACTCGGTCTGGACGTAGAACAGCCCCTGGGCAAACGTCTCCCACAGCGCCCGGTCGGCGGGGGAGGCGTGGGGCCCGAGCACCGCCGCGGCCATCTCCTCGCGGAACTGCTCGTCGGTCTTGGGCCGCCGGGCCACGCCGATGACCGAGCAGGCGGGAGGGATCATGCCGAGCCGCATCAGCGTATAGAGCGCCGGCATCAGCTTACGGTGCGTTAGATCGCCGGTGGCCCCGAAGATGACGACCACACACGGCTCCGGCATGCGCCGCAGCCGGAGGCCTTCGCGCAAGGGGGAGACGGTGGCCGGAGAGATCACGCGCATCGCACTTCCTCCGCTCGCGAGCGGGCTCACTCGGCGGCGCGCACCGCGTGCCCGCCGAACTGGTGCCGCAGCGCGGCGATGACCTTGTCGCCAAAGTCCTGCTCCTCGCGCGACCGGAACCGCTGGAGGAGCGAGAGGGTGATCACGGGCGCCGGCACGTCCTGCTCGATCGCCTGCTGCACGGTCCACCGGCCTTCCCCGGAGTCCTCGACGTACCCGCGGATCGTCCCGAGATCCGGATCCTCGGCAAACGCGCGCTCGGCCAGCTCCAGCAGCCAGGACCGCACGACGCTCCCGTGGTTCCACAGCGCGCTGATCGCGCGGAGGTCGAAGCGGAACGGGGATGCGTGGAGGATCGCGAAGCCTTCCGCGTACGCCTGGAGCATCCCGTACTCGATCCCGTTGTGGATCATCTTGACGAAGTGCCCCGCCCCGCTGGGGCCCACGTGGAGGTAGCCGCCCTCGGGGGCGAGGGCACGGAAGACGGGCTCCGCGATCGCGACCGGCTCCGGCTCGCCCCCGACCATCAGGCAGTACCCCACCTGCAGGCCCCAGATCCCTCCGCTCGTGCCCGCGTCGATGAAGTGGAGCCCCAGCGCGCGCGCGGCCCCAGCGCGCCGGATCGAGTCCTTGTAGTACGAGTTTCCCCCGTCGACGAGGATGTCCCCGGGAGAGAGCAGCGGCAACAGCGCCCCGATGTTCTGCTCCGTCGCCTCACCGGCGGGCACCATGAGCCACACGAGGCGGGGCTGCGGCAGCCTGCTCACGAGGTCCTCGAGCGAGGAGGCCGGCACGGCGCCCCGGGACTCGATCTCGGCCCGCACCTCGGCCCGGCGGGCGTACACGACCGCCTCGTGGCCGCGGCCCAGAAGGCGGGCCACCATGTTGCCGCCCATGCGGCCGAACCCGACGAATCCGACTTTCATGCCACTTTCCCTCCTGGGCTCGCCCATGCCCTGCTCGTGATGGTGCGCGAGGGGCGCCTCGCGCATGATCTCCGACGTCTGACGGGGGGGGGCGGCGAGACGGATCGGCCGCGGGGGTGCCCCGCGTCCGGTCGGGGAACGGCGTCCCGCCCCAACGAGCCGCGGGAGCACGGCGAACCGTTGCGGGCCCCGGGAGGGCGCGCGGGGCAGGCCCGCCGCGGCCCCTCGTCGACAGTGCGCGACGCGCCACTAGGTCGCCTTCGCGGAGGCGGCGCCGATCACCGCCTGGCGGCGCTCCTCGATGCTCCGGAAGAGCTGCTCGAAGGAGTCCGAGAACAGCTTCACGCCGTTGTCCAGGACCGTCTGTGTCACGTCGTCCATGCTGATCCCGATCTCCGCCAAGCGCGCGAAGACGCGCCGGGCGCCGTCCAGGTCCTGCATCACCGTCCCCGGCGTGATGCGGCCGTGGTCACGCAGCGCCTCCAGCGTGTGGGGCGGCAGCGTGTTGATGGTATCCGGCCCCACGAGCGACTCGACGTAGAGCAGGTCCGGATAGGCCGGGTTCTTGGTGCTCGTGCTGGCCCACAGCGGCCGCTGGACCCGCGCCCCCCGCGCCGCGAGCGCCCGGAACCGGGCGCTCCCGAAGACCTCGCGGAACATCTCGTAGGCCAGCTTCGCGTTCGCGATCGCGACGGTCCCCCGCAGGGCGCGGATGCGCTCGGCCTCGGTGGGATCGCGCGCAGCCTGGGCCCGGGCCTCCAGACGCCGGTCCGCCTCGGTATCGATCCGGCTGACGAAGAAGCTCGCCACCGACGCGATCCGATCCACCGGCTGCCCGTCCGCCACGCGCCGCTCCAGGCCGCGGAGGTACGCCTCGATCACCTCCCGGTACATCTCGAGCGAGAAGATGAGCGTGATGTTGATGTTGCGCCCCTCGGCGATCATCTGCTCGATCGCCGGAATGCCCTCGCGCGTGGCCGGGATCTTGACCTTGAGGTTGGGCCGGTCGATCTGCGCAAACCACCGGCGGACCTCCTGGATCGTGCTTGTGGTGTCGTGGGCGAGCAGCGGCGAGACCTCCACGGACACGTAGCCGTCCGCCCCGCCCGTGTTGTCGAAGACCGGCCGGAGGGTGTCGGCCGCCGCCCGGATGTCCTCCGTGATCAGCGTCTCGTAGATCTCCTCCGCGCTCTGCCCCTGCGCCACGAGCGCGTCCAGCGCATCGTCGTAGTCGGTGCTCCCGGTGATCGCCTTCTCGAAGATCGTCGGGTTGCTCGTGACGCCGCTCACCCCATCGGCGACGAGCCGCGCAAACTCCCCGGAGCGTAGCATCCCCCGGTGGATGTAGTCCAGCCAGATGCTCTGCCCCGCCTCGCGCAGCGCCTGCAGCGGATTCCTGCCTGCGCCCGTCGGGGGCGTGCCCGTCTGCTTGGGTGCGTCCGTCATGCGTGTCCCTCCTCTCGTCCGGTCACCCGGGCGACCACCGCTTTGGCCGTCGCCACCACGTGCTCGACGGTGAACCCGAGCTCGCGCATCGCGACGGGCCCCGGCGCCGACGCCCCGAACCGGTCCACCCCGATGCTCGCGCCGTCGGGCCCCACCCACCGCTCCCACCCGAACGTCGCCGCCGCCTCGATGCTGACGCGTGCGCGCACCTGGGGGGGCAGGACGGCGTCCCGGTACGCCTGCGGCTGCGCTTCGAACAGCTCCCAGCTCGGCATCGAGACGACGCGGCTGCGGATGCCCTCCTGCACCAGCCGCTCGTGGGCCTCCAGCGCGAGGGCCACCTCCGAACCGGTGGCGATCAGGATCACATCCGGGCGCGCGGCGCCGCCGGCCGCAGCGGCAACCTGCTCGCCGGCCCGTTCCGCGCGGCCGCCCCCCGACGCCTGCGCCTCCGCGAGCACGTACGCGCCCTGAGCGGCGACTCCGACCGACACGTACTTGGTTCGGTCGAGGATGGGCAGCTTCTGCCGCGACAGCACGAGCGCCACGGGCCCACCGGTGTGGCGGAGCGCGGTCCGCCACGCCTCCACGGTCTCGTTCGCATCGGCCGGCCGGATGACCACCAGGTTGGGCATCGCTCGCAGGCTGGCCAGGTGCTCGATCGGCTGGTGGGTCGGCCCGTCCTCGCCGAGTCCGATGCTATCGTGCGTCCAGACATAGATCACCGGCAGGTGGGACAGCGCGGCCAGCCGCACGCTCGGCCGCATGTAGTCGGAGAAGACGAGAAACGTCGCCGCGTACGGGCGGACGCCGCCGTGCGCGGCCAGGCCGTTGGCGATCGCGCCCATCGCGTGCTCGCGCACGCCGAAGTGGATGTTGCGCCCGGCGTAGCTCCACGGGCCGCCCGAGGTCCCCTGGGCGCCCTCGTGCGGGACCTCCGGGCTCTCGAAGTCGCCCTGGCCCGCAAGCTGCGTGTGCGTCGACGGATCGAGGTCGCCGGATCCCCCGATCAGCGTGGGGAGGTCCGCGGCGAGCGCGTTCATGATCTTGCCGGACGCCTCCCGGGTCGCGATCGGCTTGTCGGAGGCGTCGAAGGTCGGCAGATTGGCCTCCCACCCCGGCGGCAGCTCTCCCGCGACGGCCCGCTCGAACGCCCGGGCGAGGTCGGGGAACGCCGCCCGGTACGCCTCGACCCGCTCGCGCCACTCCATCTCGAGCGCCTGCCCCCGCGGCACCGCGTTCCGGAACTCCCGCAGCGCCTCCTCGGGGACGTAGAACGTTCTGTCCTCCGGCCACCCGAGGTTCCGCTTCGTGGCCCGCACCTCGTCCTCGCCGAGCGGCTCCCCGTGCGCTTTGTACGTGTCCTGCCTGTGGGGGCTCCCGTAGCCGATGTGCGTCCGCACGATGACGAGCGACGGCCGGTCCTCCTGCGCGCGCGCCTGCGCGAGCGCCCGATCGATCGCCTCGATGTCGTTGCCGTCGCCGACGTGCTGGACGTGCCAGCCGTACGCCTCGAAGCGTCGTCCCACGTCCTCGGTGAACGTCACGGAGGTGCTGCCGGCGAGGCTGACCAGGTTGGCGTCGTACAGCACGACCAGCCGGCCCAGCCGGAGATGGCCGGCGAGCGAGGCGGCCTCGGACGCGACACCCTCCATCATGTCGCCGTCGCTCGCGATCGCATAGGTGCGGTGGTCCACGATCGTATGGCCGGGCCGGTTGAACTGCGCGGCCAGCCACCGCTCCGCGATCGCCATGCCCACGACGTTCCCGATGCCCTGCCCCAGCGGGCCCGTGCTGACCTCCACGCCCGGGGCGCAGTGCCGCTCCGGGTGGCCCGGCGTCCGGCTCTCCCACTGCCGGAACTGCTGCAGGTCCTCCATCGTGACATCGTAGCCGGTGAGGTACAGCAGGCTGTACAGCAGCATGCTGCCGTGCCCCGCGGAGAGGACGAACCGGTCGCGATCGGGCCAGTCGGGGGCGCGCGGGTTGTAGCGCAGGTGGCGCATCCACAAGACGTAGGCCATCGGGGCGGCGCCCATCGGCATCCCCGGATGGCCGGAGCGCGCCTTTTGGACGGCGTCCATCGCGAGCGTGCGGATCGTATTGATGCAGAGGTCGTCGATATCCGCCTGCGTCCTGACCGCCATGCCTCTCCTCGCTCCTTCGGCGCGATCCTCGTAGCCTACCTTAGTAATTTTACCGACCCGGACGGGGCAGTGTCACCCGGCGCCCTCCCCCCACAACAGCGCCGCCGCGCGCTCCGCTATTCCCGCGGCCCGATCGGGGTGCCGGCCGCGCGCGGCTACGGCGCGACGTCGCCCTGGAGCGGCAGGAGCGCCTCCTCCACGCGCCGCTGGCGCGCGGCGGCCGCGAGGTGGCGGGCGTGGCGCTGGGGATCGGGCCGGAAGGTGGCACCCAGCGGCGCGGGCACCGCCTCGGCGCGGACCGCGCCCAGCACCTCGAGCGCCGCCAGGGCGGCCCCACGGCTGCTGCCCTCCGGCTCGCCCGAGGCGACGACCTCGTGCCCGAGCGCATCGGCCAGGATCTGCGTCCACGCGCGCGAATGGCGCAGCGCGCCGCCGCTCGCGACGATCTCCGCGACGCCGGGGACCGCGCCGCGCAGCAGCTCCCAGATCAGCCGGATCCTGTAGGCGACCGCCTCGAGAGCCGCCTGCAGCACGTCGAGCGGCTCGGTCGCGAGCGTCATCCCCACCACGGCGCCACGCGCCGCCACCGGCCAGTCCGGGCTCCGCTCGCCGGCGAGAAAGGGAAGGACCACGAGCCCGTGCGCGGCAGGAGGCCGCCGCGCGAGCGCCTCCTCGACCTCGTCGGGGGGGCCCAGCGCCACCTGCCCCTGCACCCAGCGGTAGACGTTGCCGCCGTTGCTCACCGCGCCGCCCACCAGGACCCGCGCGCGGTCCAGGCGGTAGAGCCACAGGCCCCGCGGCAGCGGCTCCCGCCACGGCGCCGCGGTGCGGTCCGCCGGCGCGCGGCACAGCACTCGAAGCGCCGCGGACGTCCCGATCGCGAGCGCCGCGCGCGAGGAGGAAACGCAGCCGGTCCCGAGGTTGCCGAGAGCGCCATCGCCGGCGGCGGGGAGCCAGGGGATCGCCCGCAGCGCGGGCCAGCGCGAGGCGAACGGAGCAGCGAGGCCCGACAGCGGCGTGTCGAGATCCCCGAGCGTCCCCAGGTGATCCGGCGTGAGGCCGAGGATGTCCAGCAGCTCCGCGTCCCACTCGCACCGGCGCTGATCCAGCAGCCCGGTGCCGGAGGCCATCGAGAGGCTGCAGACGGCGCGCCCGAGGCAGCGGAGGGCCACGTACTCCCCGATGCTGACCCAGCGGCGGACGCGCCGATACACGTCCGGCGCGGTCGCGCGCAGCCAGAACAGCCGGGCCGCCGGATAGCTGGAGTGCAGGACACAGCCGGTCCGCCGCCGGACGGCCTCCTCGTCGAGCCGCTCCCGGAGCGCCCGCACGGCGGCGCCGCTGCACCGATCGGCCCAGGAGTACAGCGGCGTGAGCGGGCGGCCGTCCGCGCCGACCCCCATGATGCTGTGCCACAGCGTGGAGAGTCCGACGGCCCGGATCGCGGCGGCGGCCGCCCCCGCCGCAGCCAGCGATCGGTCGACGGCGTCGAGCGTCTGCCCGAGGAGCGCGTCGGGATCCGCCTCCACTCCCCCGTCCGCGCTCCGCCGCCACTCCCATGGGGACCGGCTTTCCGTGCCCTCGACCTCCCGCGCCGCGGCATCGTACACGATCGCGCGCGCCGAGGAGCTGCCCAGGTCGAGCGCGAGCACGAGCGGCGGTTCGGCCGCCCGCGGGGACACCGTCGACACCGTGCTCTCCTTTCGCGATGGGGCGGGCAAGGAGCAGGCTGGCAGGAGGTTCCCTGCCCGCGCGCCAACACCTCCCTACCGCTTCGAGATTTCACGAGCCAGGGCGCATCCCTCAGGAGGCGATCGATGGATCGTGACCGGCCGGTCGTTGCATGGACCCGCGCGCTGCTTGCGCTCCCGGCGGAGAGCGGCGCGCAGCTTGCCGAGGAGTGGGCCATCGTGCGCCGCCGGATCGAAGCCGTGCACGACGTCCCGGTCGCCTTCGAGGTCGAGCCGGCGGGAGCGCCACGGCTCCAGGGCGCCGCTGCCTGAGCGCGCCTGCGGCGCGGATCGGGGAGCGCCTCGATGACCGAGCCCTATGACCTGTCCCTCGGCGCAGCGGCGGCCGCGATCCGGGAGCAGCGGCTCTCCCCGTCCGAGCTGCTCGACTCCGTCCTCGGCCGGATCGAGCGCGTGGAGCCCCGGGTGCTCGCGTGGGCCCGCCTCCTGCGAGAGGAGGCGCGCCGGGAGGCGAGACGCCTCGGCGAGCTCCTGGCATCCGGGGAGGTCCTGGGCCCGCTGCACGGGATCCCGATCGGCGTCAAGGACATCTTCTACACCGCAGGCGTGGAGACGTCGTGCGGGTCTCGCATCATGGCCGGGTTCGTCCCCGCGTACGACGCGACGGCGGTGACCCGCCTGCGGAGGGCCGGCGCGATCATCCTCGGGAAGACCCACACCACGGAGTTCGCATCCTTCGATCCGTCGCCCGCCCGCAACCCGTGGGCGCTCGATCACACACCGGGCGGGTCCAGCAGCGGCTCGGGGGCCGCGCTGGCGGCGCGGATGTGCCACGGCGCGCTCGGATCTCAAACGTCCGGGTCGATCGTGCGGCCGGCCGCGTTCTGCGGGGTCGTCGGGCTCAAGCCGACGTTCGGCCGCGTCAGCCGGCACGGCGTCCATCCGCTTGCCTGGACGCTGGACCATCCGGGGCCGATGACGCGGACCGTGCGCGACGCGGCGCTGCTGCTGGAGGTGCTCGCGGGCCCGGACCCGCACGACGCCGCGACGCTTGGGGCCCCGCCGGCCGCGCGGTACGTTGCGGCCGTGGACGCGATCGAGGCCTCGTCGCGCCCGCTCCGCGGCCTGCGCGTCGGCGTCCCGGACCGGTACTTCACCGACGGCATCGACCCGGAGGCCGCGCGCGCCTACCGCGCGGCGGTCGACGACCTGGCCCGCCTCGGCTCCGAGGTCCGTGACGTCGTGCTGCCCCCGACGTTCGAAGCCGGAATGGACGCCCACGAGATCATCCACAACGCGGAAGCAGCGGCCGTTCACGTCGACCGGTATCGCGCGCGCGCGGCCGACTACGGGGAGAAGCTGCGGGCGATCATCGAGACCGGCCTCATGATCCCCGCGCCGACGTACGTGCGGGCGCAACAGATCCGCACGGTGCTGATCGGGGCGATGCGGGCGCTCCTCGAGGACACCGACGTGCTCGCGACGCCCGCCGCCCCGGGGCCCGCGCCGCAGGGGCTCGTGTCCACCGGATCGCCGGTCTACAACCGACCGTTCAGCTTCCTCGGGTTCCCGAGCCTGACCGTCCCCTGCGGCCGGACGGTCTCCGGGCTCCCGCTCGGCCTGCAGCTCGCCGGCCGGCCGTTCGACGAGGTCACGATCCTGCGCGCCGCCGCGGCCTACGAAGCCGCGACGCCGTGGGTGCACGAGGCTCCACCGCTGTAGCGTAGTGCCTCCCTGCGGCGGGGCCGCGTGATCTCGCCTGGGCTCGACACCCGTGCCCTCCTGGGCCTCGTCGTCTTTCTCGCGGTGATGGCGCTCGCGATCTTCCGGCCGCGCGGCCTCAACGAGGCCTGGCCCGCGGTCGCGGGCGCATGCGCCCTGGTTGCGCTCGGGCTGCTCCGGCCCGCCGATCTCCTCGGCGCCGCGCGCGCGACGGCGGGCGTCCTGCTCTTCCTGCTCGGGATGATGATGCTCTCCACGGTCCTGGAGATGGCCGGCGTGTTCACGTGGGCGGCCTCCTACGCGACGCGCGCCAGCGGCGGCCGCTGCCGCCGCCTGCTCCTCAACGTCTTTGCCCTCGGCGCCCTCGTCACCGCGCTGCTCTCGCTGGACGTCACCGTGATCGTCCTCACGCCGATCGTGTACGCGACCGTGGTGGCGCTGCGGATCGATCCGCTGCCCTACCTGTACGCCTGCACGTTCGTCGCCAACACCGGCTCGCTCGTGTTTCCGATGAGCAACCTCACCAACCTGCTCGTCGTCGACCGGCTCGCCCTGGGGTTCTGGCCGATGAGCGCACGCATGGTCCTCCCCAACGTCGTCGCCGTGGCCACCAACGCCGCGGTCTTCCTGTGGCTGTTCCGCGACCGGCTGCCCCGGCGCCTGCCCGACCCCCTGCCGGCCGCGGCGGGCGGGGTGTCGCGGACGCCCTTCTTCCGGATCTCCCTCGGCGTGTTCGGGGCCGTCCTGACCGGGCTCTTCTTGACGGGCTTGGCCGGGTGGCCGCTGTGGCCGGTGGCGCTCGCCGGCGGAGCCGCGCTGGCGTGCGCAGCGCACACGATCGGAAAGCGAGACCTCCGCGCGCTCGCGGCGGGGGTCTCGTGGCCGCTCTTCCCGTTTGTCTGGGGCATGACGGCGGTCGTGCGGGGGATCGCGCACGCCGGGCTGACCGCGGGGCTCGGGCGGCTCGTCCTCGGCCACGCCGCCGCGCCGGGCGGCGCGGTGATCCTGATCGGTACCGTCGCCGCGGCGGGCGCCAACGTGTTCAACAACATCCCGATGACGCTGCTGATGCTCACCGTGCTCGCCGCCGCCCCCGAAGGCGCGCGCGCGGACCTGGCCGCTGCAACGCTGGCCGGCGTGAACATCGGCCCGGCGCTCACGACCGTCGGATCGCTCGCGACGATGCTCTGGCTCGCGTTTGCCCGCCGGCAGGGGGTGGAGGTCCCGGCGCTGGAATACCTCCGCGTGAGCGTGGTGACCGTGCCGCTCGTGCTCGCGGCGGCGCTGGCGGCCATCGCGCTCCGGGCGACCCTCCGATGAGGCGCATCCTCGTCGCGCTCAGCGGCCTCATGCTCGCGGAGTTCCTCGACCGCGCGCTGGGACAGCTCCACTGGCAGGATGCGGAGCTGCACCTGCTGCACGTCGTCGACACGCGGCCCCTCGCCGAGTTCGGGCTCGCGGCCGGAGCGCTGCCCGCGCGCACCGGGCGGGCCGCGGAGCAGATGCGGGCGATGGGGGCGCTCGGCGGTGAGGCGGGCCGGCGCATGCTCGAGGAGGCCGAGGCGCTGGTCGCAGCCCGGCGTGCCGCCGGCGGCGCGATCCGGCGGCTGCAGCGCACCGGCGTGCCCGAGCACGAGATCGTCGCAGCCGCCTACGAGGTCGGCGCCGACCTCATCGTGCTGGGGGCGGCGGAAGAACCGGCGGGCCCGGCGCCTCCGGGCCCGGGGCCGCGGGCTCGGTTCCCGCACCGCCGCCTCACCCCGACCGTGCGCTTCGTCGTGGACCACGCGCCGTGCGACGTGTTGCTGCTCTACGCCGGACCCCGCGGCTGAGCGGCATGACGGAGGTCCGCGGCGGACACGGGAGGGCGTGGGGTCTGTTTGTCCTCGCGATCGTCCACTAACCCGGGATGCCTTGCAGTGCTCGCAGGTATCTGATCTGTCCTGCGTGGTAGACGTCGTGGGTCGTCGTCCGCACCAGCCGCAGCGCGAGCGGCTGAGTCGCTCCGCCCTTGTACCAGACGATCTCCTTCGAGAGGCCCGCGTCGTCGAGGGCCTGCGCCCGGGCGAGGAACTCGGCGGAGATCTCCAGCAGCGTTCGGCGATCCCTGTCCCAGTCGGCCTCGCCGCCGGTTGCCTCCTGCCAGTCCGCGGCCTCGAGCTGCCTCCCATCGGGCGGATCCCCGTCCCAGGCGTCGAGCACCCCGCGCTTCCAGAGGATCAGGTGACGCACGATCTGCCAGATGGAGTGCCGCTCCGGGGCAGGCTTCCACGCCGCCTGCGCGGCCCCAAGGCCCTCGAGCGCCTCTGTGAGCGATGGTTGCCATTGCCATTCCTCGGGCAGGAGGGCCGTGCGCAGATGGTCGACCACAAGCGCCCCGAGCGTCGGTGCAGCCCCTCCACTCATCGCATTCGCCTCCCGCTGACCCCGCCGCGAGCGCGGCGGGGAGACATTTGGACGCATCCGCCCGGCACCGGCGCGCGGTCGCAGCGCCGTACGGCGCCGCGCGGCGGCACAGACGCGCGCGGCCGGGGACGAGGGCGCACCCCGACAGGGCCCCGGGGCTAGCGCGGGCGGAGGACCGCCGCCTGGCTCCAGATCCGGAGCAGCACGACGATCATCGCGACGAGATCCGCGAGGTCCAGCGCCGGGCTCTTCAGCAGACGCGCGAGCATCGTCCCGGTCAGGACGATGACCGCCGACAGGAGCACCTTGGTCGCGAGCCCGGCGAGCGCCTCGAGCTCGCGACCAGGCCCGCTCGCGCCGGAGGGATGCGCCGGGCCGCGGGCCGCCTCCCCGGGCGCCAGCCCCGCGCGCGCCCGATCGTAGGCGCGCCGCAGCTCCGGATCCCCGAGCACGGTGTAGGCCTCGTTGATCAGCTTCGCGCGCTCCTCGTCGCCGCCGACGTCGGGATGGGCGCCCAGCTCTCCCATGAGCGTCCGGTACGCCTTCCTGATCATCTCCTGGGACGCCCGGGGATGCACCTGCAGGATCTCGTAGTAGTCGACCTCGGGACGGAATCGCATCGCGCCCTCATTGTAGCACGCGGCCGCCTCGGGACCGGGGCGCCGCGCCGGGCCGCCGGTTACGGTAGGAGCAGCAGGTACGGGTGCTCCAGGAGATGTTTGATCCGCTGCAGGAACTGCGCGGCGGGCGCGCCGTCGACGACCCGGTGGTCGAAGGTCAGCGATAGCACCATCGCCGGGCGGATCTCCACGCGGTCTCCCACGGCGAGCGGCTTCCGGTGCAGGCGCCCGACGCCGAGGATCGCCGCCTCCGGCGAGTTGAGGATCGGGGTGAACGCATCGACGTCGAACATGCCGAGGTTCGTGACCGTGAACGTGCCCCCCTGCATCTCGTCCGGCCGCAGCGCCATCGCCCGCGCGCGCCCGGAGAGGTCGCGCACGGCCGCCGAGATCTGCGCGAGCGTGGCACGGTCCGCATGACGGACGACCGGGACCAGGAGCCCCTGGTCGAGCGCGACGGCCACGCCGATGTGCACCTCGGGGAGGCGGCGGACGCCCTCCCCCTCCCACCGCGCGTTCATCCCCGGGTGCTCGCGCAGCGCGATCGCCGTGGCCCGCACAACGAGATCGGTGTAGCTGAGGTGGACGCCCTCGCGCCGCTCGAGCTCCGGGCCGACCTCGTCGCGCAGCCGCACCGCCTCCGCCATGTCGACCTCGGTCGTGAGCGTGAGCTGGGCGGTGGTGCGCACGCTCTCCATCATCCGCCGGGCGATGATCGCGCGCATCCGGGAGGCCACGGGCGGGGGCGCCGCCGCGACCGGCTTCGCGGCGGGTGCGATCGCGGCGCGCGCGGCCAGCGCCTGCTGCACGTCCCGCTCGATGATGCGCCCGCCCGGCCCGCTGCCCGCGAGCGCGCGGATATCGACCCCATGCGAGGCGGCGAGCGCCCGTGCCCGCGGGGAGATCTTGATCCGGGGGGCCGCGCCCGCCGCACCCGGTGCGGCGGGCGCCGGCCCCGCGGCGGCAGGGCGGGCGGGGGGCGGGCCCGTGCGGCCGGCGGCCGCATCGGCGGGGGCGGCGCCCGCCGTCGGTGCGCTCCGCGCCTGCTCCGGCTCACCGATCAGCGCGATCGGCGCGGCCACCGGCACGGTCCCGCCCTCGGGCACGAGGATCCGGAGCAGGACGCCCGAGGCCGGCGCCTCCACCTCTACGGTCGCCTTGTCGGTCATGACCTCGAAGAGGGGCTCCCCTTTGACCACGCGGGCGCCTTCCGCCACGAGCCAGCGGACAATCGTGCCCTCTTCCTGGGTGAGGCCGAGTTGCGGCAGGATGACCTCAGTTGCCACCACGGCATCTCCCTGACCGGCAGACACGGGGGCGGGGTCTGCCCGCCGCTCCCGGGCGGCAGCGTCGCCTTGCCACCGGAGGGGGAAGGCGACGCTGCCACGACATGGCGCCAACGGAACGCTAAGCCACGAGCTGGCGCGCGGCGACGACGATGTCGTCCGCCTGCGGCAGCGCGGCCATCTCCAGCGCGCCGTTGTAGGGGATCGGCACGTTCCTGCCGCACAGCCGCACCGGCGGCGCGTCGAGCCAATCGAACGCCGCCGCGACGACCTGCGCGATGATCTCGCCGGCGACCCCTCCCCGCTCGTACGCCTCGTGCGTGACGAGCAGCCGCCCCGTCTTCCGGACCGAGGCGAGGATCGTCTCGATGTCGAGCGGCACGAGCGTGCGGGGATCCACGACCTCCAGCTCGATCCCCTCCCGCGCGAGCGTCTCCGCGGCCGCGAGCGCCTTGTGGACCATCGTGTGGATCCCCACGCACGTCACATGGCGGCCGGCGCGCTTGATGTCCGCGGCGCCGAACGGCACGGCGTGCTCCCCGGCCGGCACGGGCCCCTTCGTGTTGTACAGCAGCTTGTGCTCGAGGAACACGACCGGGTTGTCGTCGCGGATCGCGGTGACGAGCAGCCCCTTGGCGTCTGCCGGCGTGCTGGGGGTGACGACCTTGAGGCCCGGGATGTGGCAGAACCACGCTTCGAGCGACTGCGAGTGCTGCGCCGCGTTCCCCCGGCCGGCGCCCTCCTGCGCCCGGAACACGACGGGGACCCGCGCCTTCCCGCCGAACATGTACCGGATCTTGGCCGCCTGGTTGACGATCGGCTCCATCGCGAGCGCCATGAAGTCCGCGTACATGAACTCCACGACCGGCCGGGCGCCGGCCATCGCCGCGCCCACGCCGAGCGCGGCGATAGCCTCCTCGGAGATCGGCGTGTCCCGCACGCGCTCCGGCCCGAACTCCTCGACGAGGCCGCGCGTCACCCCGAAGACCCCGCCGCCGCCCCAGACGGCGACGTCCTCGCCCATCACAAACACCCGCGGATCGCGCCGCATCTCCTCCCGGAGCGCCTCGTTGAGGGCTTCGGCGTAGGTGAGCACGCGCGTCCCGGCCGGGGCCGCGGGAGGTGTTGCGATCCCCGGATGGCTCATGCGTACACGTCCTCCTCGAGCGCGCTCGCCTCCGGCTCCGGGCTCGCCTTGGCGAACGCGACCGCCTCCTCGATCTCCCGCTCCACCTCGGCCCCCAGCGCGTCCGCCTCCGCCGGCGTGAGGATCCGCTGCGCGACGAGCACCCGCCGGAACCGCTCGATCGGGTCGCGCGCCCGCCACCGCTCGACCTCCGCCTTGTCCCGGTAGTTCAGCGGATCGCCCACGTGGTGCCCCATGAACCGGTACGTGACGCACACGACGAGCGACGGGCCGTCACCGGCGCGGGCCCGCGCCACGGCGGCGCCGACCGCCCGGTACACGTCCAGGACGTCCATCCCGTCGCAGCTTGCGCCCGGGAAGCCGTACGCGGCGGCGCGCACCGCCGGGTCGGGGACCGAGGTAAACGCATCCGCGCGCGCGGACATCGCGTACTGGTTGTTCTCGCAGACGTAGACGACCGGGAGCTTCCAGATCGCGGCGAGGTTCGCGGCTTCGTGCAGGATCCCCTGGTTGAGCGCGCCGTCCCCGAAGAAGCACAGGCTCACGTCGTCGCGCCGGGCGAGCCGGGCCGCGAGCGCCGCCCCGGTGGCCAGCCCGATGCCGCCGCCCACGATTCCGTTCGCGCCGAGGATGCCGGCGTCCACGTCCGCGATGTGCATCGACCCGCCCTTGCCCTTGCAATAGCCGGTCGCCCGTCCGAGCAGCTCGGCCATCATCAGGCGCGGGTCCCCGCCCTTCGCTAGGCAGTGGCCGTGGCCGCGGTGCGTGCTCGTGATCCGATCCTGAGGCCGCAGCGTCGCGCACGCCCCCACCGCGACGGCCTCCATCCCGATGTACGGGTGGGTCGTCCCCCGCATCGCCCCCTCGCGGTACAGCTCCAGGGCGCGCTGGTCGAACCGGCGGATCCGCAGCATCATGCGCAGCATCCCCACGAGCTGCGCCGGGCTCAGCTCCGCCGGGATCTCCGCCACCGTGCCGCTCGTGCTGCTCATCGCTGGTCTCCTTCCTCTTCCAGCCCCACGGAGAACGGCCGCTCGAGGAGCGACTGCGGGAACGCCTGGAACGCGAGGTGCGTGTTGGTCCGGACGATCCCCGGGATCTCCACCATCCTTCCGGTCACGAGCTCGGCCAGGTCCGCGTAGTCCTTGAGCCGGAGGATCGCGATGATGTCCCACTCGCCGGTCACGGAGTACACCTCCTCGACCCCGGGGATCTCCGCGATCCGGCGCGCCACCTCCTGGATCCGGCGACGCTCTGCCTGGACCATCACGAACGCGGTGAACATCGCTCCGCCTCCTCCGCTTCACCCCGCGCCCGCGAGGTGCCGGGCGACCTCCAGGTAGACGGCGGTCTGCACGACCAGGTCGCGCAGCGCGACGGACTCGTTCGGGCCGTGCGCGCGGTGGTGGGACGCATCGCTGTCCGGGTGGCCGGGCGCGAACCCGTACGCGCGGGCCCCGAGCTCCCGCACGAACCGCGAGTCGGTGAACCCCCCGCTGATGCTCGGCACCACGTCGATCGGCCGGTCGAGCACGCGGCGCATCACGTCGGTGAGCATCCCGACGAGATCGTCCGGCGCCGCGGACGTGTTCGCCACCGCGGTCTGCTCGATCGAGAGGTCCGCCCCCTCCAGCAGCCGGCGGGCGTGCGCCTCGACGTAGGCCGGCCCCTGGTGCGGCAGCGCGCGGACGTCGCAGGTCAGGTGGCACACATCGGGCACGCTGTTCGACTTGACGCCGCCGGCGATCAGCGTCGGCGTGACGAGCATCCGGGAGACCTGCCGGAGATGGTCGGCCAGGCGCGGGGAGGTCCGGCCGAGGCGCTCGATCACGGCGTCCACGTTCGCCGGGGTGACCGGTCCGGTGACGCGCCCGAGCGGCCCGAAGATCGGCCCGCGCGTATCGCGCTCGGGCTCGTATGCCTGGAGCCGCGCGAGCGCGGCGGCGGCCTTGTAGAAGGCGTTCTCCCCCTGCCACGGCCGGGCGGCGTGGGCGCCGCGGCCGTGGAACGTCGCCCGCACTTCGTACCGGGCCTTCTCGCCCACCCCCAGCAGGCACCACTCGCGGCCGTCCAGGTGCACGAACGAGCCGCCGCCTTCATTGAGACAGACCTCCGCGCGCAGCCGGTCGGGCTGATCGCGCGCCACCCACCCGGCCCCGTAGGCGCCCCCCGCCTCCTCGTCCGCCACGCACACGAACCCGACGGCGTGGGCGAGCGGCACCCGGAGGCGGCGCAACAGGATCAGCGCCATCGCCTGCGCCGCGACGGTGCCCTTCATGTCCGCGGCCCCGCGCCCGTGCAGGTACCCGTCCTCGATCACGCCGGCAAACGGCGGGTGGCTCCACTGGGACGCGTCTCCGGCCGGGACGACGTCGGTGTGCGAGAGCAGCACGAGCGCGGTCTTCCCGCTGCGCCCGGGCAGCCTGGCAAAGACGTTCCCGCGCTCGGGCACCCGGCCGCGGACTTCGGCGTCGATCCCCTCGGCCAGCAGCCGCTGCCGGAGGAGCGTCGCGGCCTCCGTCTCGTTGCCGGTGGGCATCCGGCCCGTGTTCGTGGTGTCGATCCGGACGAGATCGCGCGCCAGGGCCGCGATCTCGTCCTCGTGCTGCTCGGCGATGCGGCGAAGCTCAAGGGTGGCCATCGATCGCCTCCACGCGATCCGCCCGAGGCGCGTAGACGCGCGGGGCGGCCCGCATCCTTCGGGAGGTAGCCTTCCAGCCGCCGCGGCCCGCTTCCTCTCGGGGGCCCGCCGCGCTCACGCCGCGGCAGACGGAGCGGCCGGCTCGTCACGGTCGCCGCGCCGCCACAGAAACCGGGAGAGGAGCACGAGCAACGGGATCGCGTACATCATCTGTCCCATCACCCACATCAGCGCGCCGCCCAAGCGGAGGTCCTCGAGCGCCCCCAGCCCCCAGAGGCGCGGCACGGCGGCGTACGGCGCGTAGAGCGGGTGCCCGGCGAACGCGAGGGCGAACCCGAGGATGAAGTTCACGACATCGGAGGCAAGCAGCATCACGAGGCGCACGCCGAGCGCCGCATGCAGCCGCGGCGAGGGCGAGACGATCACCCCCCAGAACAGGAGGCCGGACAGGCCGAAGCTCGCGTGCTCGACGGCGTGGACGAGCGGATCCCGCAGCGTCGCATCGTAGGCCGCGGGAAGATGCCAGAGGAGGAGCACCCCGTTGTAGACGGACGTGGCCACGACCGGCGACCACAGGATCTGGTAGGCCCGGCGCAGCACGGGCCGCCGGTACACCCAGCCCAGAGCCGTAGCCGGCACGCCGAGCGCAAGCAGCGGCGGCGCCACGATCATGAGCAGCATATGCTGGAACATGTGCAGCGTGAACAGGTAGGCGGCCCCCGCGTCGACCGGCGAGAGGAGGGCGAGGACGAGCGCCGCGTATCCGGTCCAGAAGCACAGCGGCTGCCGGCCCCTCGCGGGCGCGCGGCGCAGCAGCCACCGGTACGCGAGCCCCAGGACCAGGAGGCCCGCCACGATCGGTGGATCCCAGGACCAGTCGGTCCACCTGAGCGTCGCTACCATGACCGCGCCATCACCCGTCCCAGTGCTATGGCAACTCCGCGTGATCAGCGGACGTGCTCGGGCACCAAGGCCCCGGGCAGCATGAGTCCCCCGGCGATATGCGACAACTGATCAACCGGATCCCCTATAGAAGCGTTCATCCTTTGGTGCAGCGTCGGCCACTTTCGGCGAGGGGACGCGGCGGGCCTGCCGTGCGCGCCCTCCCGGGATCCCCAACCGAACCGGCCTGCCCCCGCGATTCGTTGGGGCGGGACGCCGTTCCTCGACCGGACGCGCGGGGCACCCCCGCGGCCGATCCGTCTCTCTACAACGGTCGTCAGGCTTCGGAGACCATGCACTGGGGCAGGGTTCCCTCCGATGGAGCCCAAGAGAAAGCCGTGGCGGCAGGGGCCTCCGCGGGACCAGGAGGCTTGCAGCGACGAGGCACGAGCGGCAAGTCGGCACCCAGGGGAGGTTCGCCGTGCAAGACGGGAACCGATCGCACGCTCACAGAGGCGCTCTCGCCGCCGTGATGCCGACCCCGTGCCAGCGGTGGCTGTTGCTCGCCCCGCTCGGGCTGGCCCTTCTGCCCGGGCTGATCGTGCCGGCGCTCCTCGGGCTGGCGTCCACCTTCACCGACTACGCCCCCGCCCGGCCCGGCGTGCACCCGGTGGGCCTCTCGAACTACGCGGCCGTGCTCGCGGATCCCCAGTTTCGAGCGGCGTTCCGCACCGTCGGTACCCTCGCGCTGGTCGCTGTCCCGGTGGAGCTCGCGATCGGCATCCTGCTGGCGTACGTGCTCCGTGAGCCCTTTCGCGGACGCGGCGCGGTGCGTGTGCTGCTCCTGGTGCCGTGGGCGGTGAGCCCGATCGCCGCCGGCGTCATGTGGCACTTCCTGTACGACGGGACGAAGGGGTTGCCCAGCTACTGGCTGGCGCTCCTCCGGCTCCCCACCCTGCCCTCGCCGCTCGGACTGCCGGGGCACGCCCTGCCGGCCGTCGTCGCGGTGGACGTCTGGAGAAAGGCGCCCCTTGCGGGCTTCCTGCTGCTGCCGGGCCTCCTGACGCTCCCGCCGGAGCTCTGGGAGCAGGCCACGCTGGACGGCATCGCCCCGCTCGGGAGGCTCCGCCATCTCGTCGTGCCCCGGCTGCACCCCATGCTCCTCATGACGGCCCTGCTGCTGGTGGCCGACACGCTGGTGAGCTTCGAGAGCATCCTCATGCTGACCGGGGGCGGTCCGGGGTCGGAGACGCTGACCCCGGCTCTCTACAGCTACCAGCAGGCGTTTCTGGCGTCCAACTGGCCGGCGGGGGTCACCGCGGCCTGGCTCACCGCCGGCATGGTCTTCCTCGTGGGCGGCGCCTATCTCCTCGCGATCAGGAGGTCGGTGGAGCTCGAGCCCGGCGCCGCCGACGGGTCGGGAACTGCGCCGCCGGGCCGCCGCGGCGGCCCGGTGCGGCTCATCGTGCTCACCCCCTCCGTGCTCGCGATCGTCCTGCCGCTCCTCTGGACGGCGCTGGCGTCGGTCGGGGTCGTGCCCGACGACGCGCGCCAGCCGCCCGCGTGGACGTGGCCGCCATCGCTGGGGGGCTACACCGAGGTCGTCGTCGCGGAGCCGGCATTTCCGCGTGAGCTTGCGACGACCGTCGCCCTGTCGACGACTGCCACCGTGCTCACCGCGGCCATTGCCTTCCTCGCCTCGTACAGCCTGTCGCGGTGGCGCGCGCGCGGCATGCCCATGCTCGTCCAGGGCTTCCTGGTGCTCGCGACCCTGCCCGTGATGGCGTACGTGGTCCCGCTCGGCGATCTCGCGCGCCGGCTGCACCTACACGATACCTTTGGCGGCGTCGCGCTGGCATCCGTGGCCGTGTACGCGCCGCTTGCCGTGTTCATCCTATGGGGCTATCTGAGCCAGATCCCCGTGGAACTGGAGGAGGTCGCCCGCCTCGACGGGGCGTCGGTTCCCCAGGTGCTTCGAGCCATCGTGGCGCCGGCGGCTGCCCCGGGGCTGGCAGCGACGTCGGTGCTCGTGTTCATCCTCAACTGGAATCTGTTCCTGGTGCCGCTCGCGCTGGCCCTCCCCCGCATCCGGACGATCCCGGTCGCGGTGAGCGACTTCTTTCTCTTCGAGCGCGACCTCGACTGGCCGACGGCGGCGGCGGCGCTCGTCGCCTCCCTCGCCCCCGTCGTCGTCCTCGTCGCCGCAGCGTACCGTGCGCTCGAGCATTTCCGCCTGGGGCCGTCCCGCGGGACGGCCCTGCGCACGTGAGGCCCCCGGCATCCCGATGAGCAGCCCGCAGGCGCCGTGCGGGCGGCCCGCCCTGATCGCTCGTGGGGGCGAACGACGATGCAAAATGGTGCGCGGGGCGCGCGGCAGCCCGCCTGCCGGCCCGGTCAGTGGGGCTCCTTCGATGTCGCGCACCGATCGCAGCATCCGTGGACCGTCAGGAGGGTTTCCAACAGTTTGCCGATTTGGACATAAATGATGGCAAACGTGTATTCGTGTATGCTATCATCGAGTCGTGAAACTGGCAGCGTGGGCCAGACAAGCTGGCATCCATCCCAAGACGGCCTACCGGTGGTTTGATCGCGGGGAGCTCCCGGTCCCGGCCCGGCGGCTGCCGACCGGGACGATTCTGGTGGAGACGCCGCCGGCCGAGCGCGGGGGCCGGACCGCCGTGTATGCGCGCGTCTCTTCCCATGATCAGCGGGCGGATCTCGACCGTCAGGTCGCACGCCTGACGGAGTGGGCGACGTGCCACGGCTACGCCGTGGGGGTGACGGAGGCGGAGGTGGGCTCTGGTCTCGGTGGGCGCCGCCGACGGCTCATGCGGCTGTTGGCCGATCCCACGGTGTCCACGATCGTGGTGGAGCACCGCGACCGGCTCGCCCGCTTTGGAGCGGAATACGTCGAGGCCGCCCTCGCGGCTTGCGGTCGCCAGCTCGTCGTGGTCGATCCGGCCGAGACGACCGACGATCTGGTGCGCGACATGGTGGAGGTGCTGACGTCGTTTTGCGCGCGGCTCTACGGCCGCCGCTCCGCCCGCAACCGTGCCCTGCGGGCCCTGACGGCCGCCAAGGCGGCGTCGCCATGGCCGGGGCTGCGCCGCCGCCGCACGGCTCACTGAGGGCCTGGGAGACTCCCGTGATGCAGCGCACGTACGAGACGCGGCTCCCGGACCATCCGGCACGCGATGTCCTCCTGGACGCCTACGCCGAGCTCTACGAGCGCGCGAAGCGGACCCTGTTTGCCCGGCTGCAAGCCGGGGAGCCGCTGGGTGCGCTCAAATGCGCCTTGCTCCGGCGCTTCGGCCTCACCGCCCGCCAGTTCAACGCGCTGGCCGCTGACGTCCGGGGCACGATTGCCGGGATCACGGCACGGCGGCCCACGCTCATCGCGACGCTCGAGCACCGGATCGCGCGTGCCCGCACGGTCTTGGCGAAGATCCGCCGGGGGACCAACGCGTACCACCAGAAGCGCCGGCGGCTTCGAATCCTGGAGCAACGCCTTACGGCGCTGCGGGCCGACGAGGCCGCCGGCCGCGTGCGGGTGTGCTTCGGATCCCGACGACTGTTCCGCGCACAGTTCGCCCTGCACGAGAACGGGTATGCCGCCCTCACGGCGTGGCGGCGCGACTGGCACGCTGCACGATCGAGGCAGTTCTTTGTGATCGGGTCGGCGGACGAGACGGCCGGCTGCCAGGGCTGCGTCGCGACCGTGGAGGCCGACGGGAGCATTACGCTGCGGCTGCGCCTGCCGGATGCGCTCGACGCGCGCGGCAAGTACGTGCTGATCCCCGGGCTGCGGTTTCGGTACGGCCACGAGGCTGTGGTCGCGGCGATCGGCCGCAACCTCTCACCCCACAAAGACGACTGGCAGGCGATCTCCTGGCGCTTCGTGCGCGACCGCAGGGGCTGGCGCGTGCTGTCCACGGTGTCGGTCCCGCCAGGAGCACGCGCGAGCCGGGAGGGGCTGGGCGTCGTGGCCGTGGACCTCAACGCAGACCACCTCGCGGTCGCCGAGCTCGACCGGTTCGGCAACCCCGTTGCCTCGCTCCGCATCCCGTGCGCGACCCGCGGCAACACGCACGAGCAAGTCGCGGCGATCATCGGCGATGCGAGCAAACAGGTGGTGGCGTATGCGCGTGCGCGCTGCAAGCCGATTGTGGCCGAGCGGCTCGATTTCGAACGGAAGAAGGCGGAGCTCGAACACCGGGGCGCGCGCTATGCGCGCATGCTGTCCAGTTTCGCCTACGCCACGTTCCACGCGATCCTCGCGGCGCGCTGCGACGACGCGGGGATCGCGCTGCGGCGGGTCAACCCCGCGTACACGTCGGTGATCGGCGCCTACAAGTTTGCCGATCGCTACGGTCTGTCCCGGCATCACGCCGCCGCCTGCAGTATGGGGCGGCGGGGGATGGGTCTCGCTGAGCGGCCGAACCGCCGCATGGGCGATCACGTCACCTTCCCCCTACCCGTGAGGAATCGGGGGAAGCATGTGTGGTCGTTCTGGCGCAAGGTGGCTCAGCGGGAAGCGGCGCTCCGAGCGCGCGGACGGCCGGGCCCACGGGCCCGATCCTCGCCGGCAGCAAGCCCGGCCCGGCGTGGGATCAGCTCGTCCGCTGCCGGTGGGACTCCGGCACGCGAATCGTCAGCAGCGCTGTTCGGCTGACGTGGGGACATGTCCCAAATGTCCTCGAAATCAGGAACGGTCCGCGTCATCCGGAAGCGGCTGGAGCGCTGCGCCAGTGCCAGCAGGATCGTCGGATCGACGGGAAGGTCCACCAGGCGGCTGCAGTCGTCGCAGACGAAGTGGGCGTGCGGGGTCGGCCTCGGCTCCCACCGGGTGGCGCCCGCCAGCATGGGGATCGGCTCCACCAGCCGCAGGGCGGCCAGCTCGTGGAGAATCGCGCGTAGACGGTCTTGAGCGCCAGGCCGGGCACGGCCTCCCGGAGGCGTGCGTGGAGCTCCTCGGCGGTCGGATGGTCGGCCTGCTCCAAGGCGCGGAGGACGGCCATCCGCTGAGCCGTGACCTTGCGCCCCCGAGCCCGAAGCGCCGCCAGCGCCCGATCCGCAGAGAACCCATCCATCCCCATCCTGCCACCTCTTTACGTCCGCCAGCCCGTTACGCGCTTCGCGATGGCTTGTCGCGCTTGGGCTGCCGGCCGGTCGAGCGTCGTGCGCTTGACACCATTGTTGAGCTGGCTACTCTACAATCAGGTATTGGTTAGGCGTCCCTAATGTTCCTGCGCTGCACGCAAGGCGGGTTGCGGGCGCGCGGGGGAGGCGCTCCGATGGAGATGTGGCACACGGTCGGGCTCGGGGCGCTGGCCGGGTTCACGATCTACCTGGGCCTGCCGGTGGCCCGCCTCAAGCAGAAGACGGCGCACTTCCAAAGCCTCCTGACCGCCCTGGCTCTCGGCGTACTCCTGTTCCTCGTCTGGGACATCCTGTCGAAGGCGCTCGAGCCGGTGGAGGACGCCGTGAAGAGCGGCGCCAGGACCGGGCAGTGGGGTCAGTTTGCGGTTCTCGTGACGATGCTGGTCATGGGCCTGGCCGTGGGTCTCGTGGGCCTCGTCGCCTTCGATGCAAAGGCGATGCGCCGGGCAGGATCCGATGCACGCCTGCCGCGACAGATGGCGCTGATGATCGCGACGGGGCTGGGGCTGCACAACTTCTCCGAGGGCCTGGCGATCGGGCAGGCGGCAGCGCAAGGCGCGATCTCGTTTGCGGTCATCCTGGTCGTCGGGTTCGGACTGCACAACATCACGGAAGGGTTTGCGGTCGCCGCGCCGCTCTCCGCGGCGCGCGAGGGACCATCGTGGCCGTTCCTGGGCCTGTTGGGCCTGATCGGAGGGGGACCGACGTTCGCGGGAACCCTCCTCGGCTATCACGTCACCGTGCTGCCCGCCTCCGTCCTCTTCCTCGCCCTCGCCGCGGGCGCGCTCATCTACATCGTCGGGGAGATGTTCAGCGTGGGCCGGCGCCTCGGGGCCCAGATCTGGATGGCCTCGGGGATTACGGCGGGATTCCTCATCGCCTTTGGCACAGACCTCATCCTCACGCTCGCGGGCGTGTAGCGCCGCCTTGCGGGCCGGCGCACGGGCCGCGCCCGGCTCCCGTCGGCCGGGGCAGCACGCTCCACGTCCACTGCCGCTTGCCCACGTCACGGCGCTCGTGGTCTACTGGCCCGGGCCCCGGCCGACCGAGGTCGCGCCTTCAGCTGCATTGCCGCTTCCCTGTGTCGCGATACCCGTCACCCGGCGGGGCCTGGTCCCCCGTCAGCCGAACCGGCCCGTGACGTAGTCCTCGGTGCGATGGTCCCCGGGGCGGGTGAAGATCTGCGGCGTCGGGCCGTACTCGACCAGCTCGCCCGCCAGCATGAACGCGGTGTTGTCGGAGACACGCGCCGCCTGCTGCATGTTGTGGGTCACGATGACGATCGTCAGCGTCTCCCGTAGGGTCCGCGCCAGCTCCTCGATCTTCGACGTGGAGGCCGGGTCGAGCGCCGAGGCCGGCTCGTCCATGAGGAGCACCTCCGGCCCGACCGCCAGCGCCCGGGCGATACACAACCGCTGCTGCTGCCCTCCCGACAGGCTCGTGCCCGGCTTGCCGAGGGCATCCTTGACCTCGTCCCACAGGGCGGCCTGCCGGAGGCTGCGCTCCACCGCCTCGTCCAGCCGCCGCCGGTCGCGCACGCCGGCCAGGCGCAGGCCCGCCGCCACGTTATCGTAGATCGACATCGTGGGGAACGGGGCGGGCCGCTGGAAGACCATCCCGACCCGCCGGCGGATCGTAACCGGATCGACGTAGGGGGCGTAGATGTCCTCGCCGTCGAGGTACACGCGCCCCTCCACGCGGGCGCCCGGCACGACCTCGTGCATCCGGTTGAGGCAGCGCAGGAACGTCGACTTGCCGCACCCGCTGGGCCCGATGATGGCGGTGATGCGGTGCGCCGCGATGGCGATCGACAGCCCTCGCACGGCGTGCACGCGCCCGAAGTACGCGTGCAGGCGCTCCACGCGCAGACGCCAAGCCCCCACGCTCCCCGCAGGCTCGGCCCTCGCGAGCGCGTCTGAGAGCGCCTGGTTCCGCAGCGTCGTCACGATGCCCACCTGCCTCCTACCCCCCCAAAGAGCGCGGCCGGCCGGCCGCGCGGGCTGCGACGTTCAGGACGAGGACGATCGCCATCAGGACCAGGGCCGCGGCCCAGGCCTGCCGGTGCCAGTCGTCGTAGGGCGCGATCGCATAGTTGTAGAGCTGCACGGTGAGCGAGGCGATCGGCTGGTCCCACCCGGCCTGCCAGTACTGCGTGTTGAACGCGGTGAAGAGGAGCGGGGCCGTCTCGCCCCCGATCCGCGCCACGGCCAGCATCACGCCGGTGATCACACCGGCGGTCGCCGCGCGGAGGGTGACCCGGAGGGTCGTGACCCACCAGGGGATCCCCAGGGCGAGCGACGCCTCCCGGAGTGCCGCCGGGACGAGGCGCACCATCTCCTCGGTCGTCCGCATGACGAGCGGGATCATCATGATCCCGAGCGCGATCCCTCCGGCCAGCGCGGAGAACCGCTTCATCGGCACGACCACGAGCGCGTAGACGAAGACGCCGACCACGATGCTGGGGACCCCGTTCAGCACATCCGCGGTGAAGCGGATCCACCACCCCAGCGCCCCACCGCCGATCTCGGCCAGGAACAGGCCGCCCAGGATGCCGACGGGGACCCCGACGCAGGACGCCAGCGCGATGAGCGTCAGGGTCCCCACGAGGGCGTTGGCCATCCCACCGCCCCCTTCCCCGACCGGCGCCGGCAGGCGCGTGAAGAACGCCCAGGTGATCCCGGACACCCCCTGCGCGACGATGTAGCCGAGCACGCTGACCAGCGGGGCGACGGCGACGACGATCGCCGCCAGGAAGAGCGCCGTCATCACGCGGTCGGTCACCAGGCGCCGTCGCGCCGTGCGGGCAGGCGTGATCATGCGCGCGTCATCCGCGAGACGAGCCACTGGGCGGCGCCGTTGACCAGAAGCGAGACGGCGAACAGCACGAGGGCCATCTCCACGAGCGCCGAGAGGTAGAGGTCGGAGGTGGCCTCGGAGAACTCGTTGGCCAGCGCGGCGGCGATCGTGTACGCCGGCTGGAAGAGGGACGGCGCGATCTGCGGCCGGTTGCCGATCACCATCGTCACCGCCATCGTTTCACCGAACGCCCGGCCGAAGCCCAGGATGATCGCTCCGATGATCCCACTCCGGCCGTAGGGCAGGACCGCGTGGCGGATCACCTCCCACCGCGTGGCGCCGAGCGCGTACATCGCCTCGCGCTGCTCCTGGGGGACGGCCCGCAGCGCGTCCCGGGAGACGGACGAGACGACGGGGATGACCATGATGGCCAGGATGATCCCCGCGGCGAGCAGGCCGATGCCGTACGCCGGGCCGCTGAACAGCGGCAGCCACCCGAGCACCGCCGCCAGCGGGGGCTCGACGACCGTCCGCACCCACGGGGCGAGTACGAAGATCCCCCACAACCCCAAGATGACGCTCGGGATCGCGGCCACGAGCTCGATCAAGCACGAGAGGAGACGAGCGGTCCGCGCTCCGGCGATCTCCGCCAGGTAGATCGCGACCCCGAGGCTGATCGGCACGCCGATCACGACCGCCAGGACGGATGACGCGATCGTGCCGTACACAAACGGCAGCGCCCCGAAGACGTTGTGGACGGGATCCCAACGAGACGTCCAGAGAAACGCGGGACCGAAGCGGCGGATCGCCGGCATCGCCGCCCCCGTCAGCTCGACGGCGATCCAGGCGACGAGCAGGACCACGACCAGGCCCGGGGCGGTGAGGGCGCCGCGAAACGTCCTGTCGGCCCACCGGCGGGGGCGAGCGCCTCCGGGCGGCAGGAGGAGGGCTTCGGCCTCCCTTCCGACCTGAGAACGGAACACGAGACGCCGGCTGCTACTTCCCTGTGAGAAGGGCCTTGCCCTGGTACGTGATCTGCCTGATGATGCCCTCGTCGATCCGAACGATGGGCTCCGGCAGCCGCGCGTAGAGGAGCTGCGCGGCGTCCTGCTCCCCGTCGTGGATCGCCCACCAGAGGAAGCCGACGAGCGCCCGCCCCTTGGCCTCGTCGGTCTGCTCGCGCGGCAGCAGCAGGTAGGTGAACCCGACGATCGGATACGTCTTGGGGCCCGGCGCGTGCGCGATCGACACCCGGACGTCCCTTGTCTTGACCATCTGCGCCGCGCCTGCGGCGGCGGCATCGGTGGTCGCGCCGAGGGACGGCGCGACCCACCGCCCGTCGCGGTTCTTCACGAGCGCGTAGGTGAGGCTGTTCTGCTTCACGTACGCCAGCTCGACGTACCCGATCGCGCCCGGCATTTGCCTGACGGCGCCCGCGACGCCCTCGTTGCCCTTGCCGCCGATGCCCACGGGCCACTCGACCGAGGTCCCGCGCCCGACCTTGGTGGCCCAGGCGGGGCTCACGAGCGACAGGAAGGAGGTGAAGTGGAACGTTGTGCCGCTGCCGTCGGAGCGGTGGACGACCGTGACCGGCATATCGGGCAGCTTCGTCGAGAGGTTGTCCGCGGCGAGCTTGGGATCGCTCCACCTGGTGATCTGCCCCAGGTAGAGCGCGGCGATATTCTGCGGGGTGAGCCGGAGCCCGGTCCCGACCCCGGGGATGTTGTAGCTCATCGCGATCGCCCCCGCCACCGTGGGCATCAGCAGGATCGGCCGGCCCATCTCCTGGAGCTGCGCATCGGAGAGCGGCGCGTCGGATGCGCCGAAGTCAACGGTGCCCTTGCGGACCTGCTCGATCCCGCCGCCGCTCCCGATCGCCTGGTAGTTCACGCGCACGTCCGGGTGCAGGCGGTTGTACTCCGCGAACCACCGCGAGTACAGGGGGAAGGGGAATGTTGCGCCCGCGCCGGTCAGGGTAACGATCCCCGCGCCGGTCGCGGGCCCGAGGCCGCCGAGTGTCGCCGCGACCGCCCCGCCGACCACCGCAAGACTCGCCAGGATCCGGCGCCACAGAGCATTTCTCATCGTGTCCCTCCTTCGACTCCGGGCGGGATTGTCGCCCCTGCGGCCATGGTGCGGTGCCAGCGTTAACCGGCCGCGATAGCAGCCAGAACGCAACGTTAAGAAGTTGTTAAGAGTGACGATGGGGTTCCCGCGTCCTGTGGATCGCTGGCGCGCCGGGAGGCCAGCGGACGCCCCGGCGTCTTCAGCCCCGCTCCGGGATGCCGTCCGGGACGCGGGGAAGCAGCAGCGTGAAGCGGCTCCCGCGCCCTTCCGTGCTCTCGACTTCGACGCGGCCCCCGTGCGAGGTCGCGATGTGCTTGACGATGCTGAGGCCGAGACCGGTGCCGCCGAGCGCTCGGGACCGCGACCGGTCCACGCGGTAGAACCGCTCGAAGATGCGGGGCAGGTGCTCGGGCGCGATCCCGATCCCCGTGTCCGCCACCGCGACGGCGACGAGGTCGCCGCGGCCCTCCACCGAGACGGTCACGGTACCGCCGTCGGGAGTGTACTTGACGGCGTTGTCGACGAGGTTGGCCACGGCCTGCGCGAGGCGCTCGCGGTCCCCCCAGGCGAGGAGAGGACCGGCAGGCGGTTCGAGCCGCAACGCGATCCGGCGGCGATCCGCTACCGGCCGAAACTTGGCGGCGACGTCCTCGGCCATCTCGCCGAGGGGCACGGGCGCCATCTCCATCTTGGCCCTGCCACTCTCGATCGCAGAGAGATCGAGGAGGTCGTTGACCAGCAGCGTCAGCCGATCGACCTCGGCGACGATCTGGTTGAGAAACCGCGGCCCGACCTCTCGGTCGCCGGCCGCCCCGTCGAGCAGCGCTTCGGCGAGGGTCCGGAGCGCCGCGAGCGGGGTCCGCAGCTCGTGGGATACGTTGGCGACGAACTCCTGCCGGACGAGGTCGGTCCGGCGCAGGTCGGTGATGTCCTGCGCCACGACGACCGTCCCGAGGAACTCTCCCCGCCGCCCGCGGACCGGGCTCGCCTGGACGCGGAGCACGCGGTGCTGAGGGCGGTGGACCACGAGCTCGCGCGCCACCGGGGCCCGCTCGCGCTCCGCCTCCCGGATCAGGGCGTCCAGCTCGAAGTGGCGGAGCACCTCGATCAGGCGGTGCCCGGCGACGAGGGGTGCGGCGACCCCGAAGATCCGCTCCGCCGCCGGGTTGATGAGCGTCAGGACGCCCCGGGCATCGAGGATCAGCAGGGCGTCGCTCATGTGCGCCAGCACCGACTCCAGCGTGTTCTTGCCCTGGGCCAGCGTGTCGATCGTCCGGTCGAGGTGCGCGGCCATCACGTTGAAGGCGGCGATGGTCTCGCGGCCTTCCGCGAACGAGGCCTCGGCCAAGGGGACGGGCCGCAGGCGTCCTTCGGCCCCGGGCCACGCCGCCGCCGCGATCTTCCGCAGCGGGCGCCGCACCGCCGTGGCCAGCCGGCCCCCCAGCGCGAGCGCGCCCACGAGGCCCCCGGCCAATCCTCCCGCCAGCGCCAGCACGGGTCCCGCGGGCGGCGCAGGGGGCCCCATGAGCGCCAGCGCGGCCGCCGCGGCGGCGGCGGCGAGCGCGGCCTCGATCAGCAACGCGAGGGTCAGCGCGCGACGGAGCGGCATGCTATCCTATGAGCTTGTAGCCCACGCCCCGGACGGTCTCGATGGTTGTTCGCGATCCTGCCTCCGCGAGCTTGCGCCTGAGCCAGCGGACGTGCACGTCGACCGTCCGGTCGTCGCCGCCGAAGTCGTAGCCCCACACCTTCTGCAGCAGCAGCTCGCGGGTCAGCACCCGCCCCGGGTTGGCGAGGAACGCGCGGAGGAGGTCGAACTGTCGAGGCGGCAGCGCGATGCCCCGGCCCTGCACCGTCACCTCATGGCGCGCCAGATCCATAGCGATCTCACCGGCGCGCAGGATCTCATCCTGCGCGCCGCCCGCCCCGGCGGCTCTGGAGCGCCGGAGCGCCGCCCGGACCCGCGCCAGGACCTCGCGCAGGCTGAACGGCTTCGTGATGTAGTCGTCTGCGCCCAGGTCGAGGCCGACGACGCGATCCGGCTCGTCTGCGCGTGCGCTGAGCATGAGGATGGGCACGGAGGACTCCTGGCGGAGAATCCGGCAGACCTCGAACCCGCTCATGCCGGGGAGCATGATGTCGAGCAGGACGAGGTCGGGAGGCTGCGCGCGGGCGAGGCGCACCGCCTCGCTGCCGTCCGCGGCCTCGAGGACCTCGTAGCCTTCCCGCTCTAACGCGTAGCGCAGGGACTCGACGATCGCCCGCTCGTCGTCGACGAGCAAGATCCTGTCCCCCACCCGCTTACCCCGCTCCCCGCACGCGGCCCATCTCGGCCCAAGCGTACCACGGGGGCGACGGCGCGCAAACACGCCCCCCGCACCGCGCGGCGCAGGCGCCGCCGGCTCACATCTGCTTCGTACGGATGCTCTCCAGCACGTTCGCCACGTCTTCCGCCTGGTCGGTGGCCTCCTCCAGGGTGTCGTAGACGTCCTTCCACTTGATCACGTCGACCGGGTTCACGTTGTCCGTGAAGAGGGCGGCCACGGCATCGCGCTGGAGGTGGTCCGCGAGGTTCTCCAGGCGGTTGATCTCCTGAATCGGGCCGTCGAGCCGGTCGAGCTTCCGGAGATTGCCCACGGCCTCTACGATCACCTCACAGACGTTGACGATGATGTGCGCCAGCTCCCGGGCCTCGCGGGTCGGCTGAGGGATCCGGTACACGGCCATCCGCGCGGCCGCGGCCTCGATCCAGTCGAGCACGTTGTCGATCTGCTTGGCGAGGTCGTAGATGTCCTCCCGATCGAACGGGGTGACGAACGTGCGGTTGAGCCGGTCGATGAGGTCGTGGGTGATCTCGTCGCCCTGCTCTTCCACCGCCTTGATCGCCTCCGCTCGCTGCTCGACGTCGCGATAGTCGTCGAAGAGCTCGCGGAGCATCTGGCCGCCCCGGAGCACGTTCTGCGCGGCCCGGTTGAACAGCACAAAGAAGCTCTCTTCCCTGGGAAACAGTTGCAGCACCATGCGGGCCCTCCTTGGGATCTCCGATCGCAGAGCGCGCCGCGCCGGCCGGCCCGGGCAGCTCCCGCCCCTCCGTCCCGGGCGCCGGCGATCGGCAACGAACGCTACGGTGGCTGCGGCTGCTCGGCCACACGAAGCCGATCTCGGCGGACCCGGGCGCCGGCGATGAGGGCGGCGATCACCACGGTGAGGCCGAACACGATCGTGGACCCTTCCGGCGCCCGGCTGACCAGCTCCATGAGGCCCGCCACGGCCCCCGCCGCCGGGATCGTGAGCAGCCAGGCGGCGATGATATCCTGAGCGATCCCCCAGCGCACGGCGGAGAAGCGCTGGACGGCGCCGGCGCCGAGCACGGAGCCGCTGATCGCGTGCGTGGTCGAGACCGGGAAGCCGAGCTGGGCGGTGGTGAAGAGAATCGCCGCGGTCGCCGTCTCCGCCGCGAACCCCTGGTAGGGGTGGAGCTTCACCACGCGCTGGCCGAGCGTGCGAATGATCCGCCACCCGCCGGAGTACGTGCCGGCGGCCATCGCGGCGGCGGCGCTCGTGATCACCCAAAGCGGCACGTGGAACTGCGCGCGTGGGTGTCCCGCCACGAGGGCGAGCGCGATCACGCCCATCGTCTTCTGCGCGTCGTTGGTGCCGTGCGCGAGGGCCACGAACCCGGCGGACAGGATCTGCGCGCGCCGGAACCCCGCGTTCACCGGGCCAGGGCGCTGCCGGTGCACGAGCCAGGTGATCCCGACCACAACCGCCGCCGCCGCGCCGACCCCCAGGACGGGCGAGAGGGCCGACGGAATCAGCACCTTCTCGACGAGGCCGCCCCAGCGCACGGTATCCGGTCCCACGGCGGCGACGGAGGCGCCCATCAGGCCGCCGATGAGGGCATGGCTCGAGCTGGTGGGCAGGCCCGCGTACCACGTGATCAGGTTCCAGGTGACGGCGCCCCCCACGCCGGCGAGCACCACCTTGAGGGTCACCGCCTCGGGGCGGACGATGCCCTGCCCCACCGTCGTGGCGACTTTGACCGAGATGAGGGCGCCGGCGAAGTTGAGCAGGGCGGCAAAGGCGACCGCGATCCGAGGGGTGAGCGCCCGCGTGGATACGCTGGTCGCGATGGCGTTGGCCGCGTCGTGGAAGCCGTTGGTGAAGTCGAAGAACAGGGCCAGGGCGACGACGGCGATGAGCGTCGGATCCACGGGCTTGTGCCTCCCGGTTTCCGTTGATCCAGCCACGCGCTGCGGTATCACCTTGCACAATATGCCCAGGGACTCCACGCCGCAACAGGTCCACCGGTGCGCCCGGCCCGCCGAGCGGCGCCGGCGCTCGCGGGCACGGCGCCGGAGCGGCCGGGAGAGCGGAAGGGGTGTGGGGCTGGCCAGGGACGGCCTCGTCTACCACGGACCCCCTGCACCGCTGTACGAGGACGCCTCCCCGGGCGCGACGAGCGACGCCGCCGCCCGCGCGTAGCGATCCACCGCGTCCGCCTGCACCTCACGGGACCACCCGAGCTCCCCGGCCACCAGCGCGGCCACGCGCCCCGCGATCTCGCGCCCCTGCCGCGGCAGGAGGTGGGCGAGCCGCGTCCTGCGCATCAGCACGTCCGCGATCGTCACCGCCATCTCGTCCCGGACGGCGGCGACGGCCTCCGCGGCGACGTGCGGGCAGCCCGGCGCGAGGGGCTCGCCGAGGGACGGACGGTCGGCGATGAGGTCGAGGATCGCCGCGCTCCCGGTGCCGTAGGATCGGACCAGGTGCACCAGCGTGCGGCGGGACACCCCGAGCGCCCGGGCCCGCGCCCGGAGGCCCGGCAGGGCGTCCGCCAGGCCCTCGGCGCCTTCGAGCGGGAGCGTCCGGGTCACGGACGGGGCGGCGCGGGCGGGGGAGGCCACGCAGCGCATCACGTCCTCCGCCATCCGCCGGTACGTGGTGAGCTTGCCGCCCACGACCGTGACGAGGCCCGCCGGCGACGGGACGACCACGTGCCGGCGTGAGAGGCGCGCGCTCGCCGCACCCGACCGGGCCGGGCTCACGAGCGGGCGGAGGCCCGCGTACGCGCCGAGGAGGTCGTCGCGGGCGAGGCGGACGTCGAGAAACCGCGACGCGTGCTCGAGCAGATACGCCGCGTCCGCGTCGCACGCCGGCGGCGCGTCGGGCGGGCCGGTCCACTCGGTGTCGGTCGTCCCGAGGAGCACCGCGCCCTGCCAGGGCACGAGGAATGCGAGCCGCCCGTCGTCGGTCTCCGGCAGCACCACGCCCGTGCGGGCGAGCGGCAGGCGCGCTCTGGCGACGACCAGGTGCACGCCCTTGGCGCGCCGGACCCGGAAGGCGGGCGGCCCGGCGAGCGCGGCGACCGACTCGGCCCACACGCCGGTCGCGTTGACCGTCGTCCCCGCCGCGACCGTGAAGCGCGTGCCCGACAGGACATCCCGCGCGCGGGCGCCGGCGACGCGTCCGCCCTCTGTGACGAGCGCCTCGGCGCGCACGTAGTTCACGGCGACGGCACCCCGCCGCGCGGCCGTGCGCAGGACGGTGATCGCCAGCCGGGCGTCGTCGGTCACGGCGTCGTAGTAGAGATACGCCCGCCGCAGCCCCTCGAGGCGGAGATGCGGGGCGAGCGCGGCGAGCGCGTCGCGCGCCAGCCGGCGGTGCCGCGGCAGCCCGGCGCCGCGATCGGCAGACGCGGCGCGGGGGACCGGCCGGCCGGCGAGGACGTCGTACGCCCACAGGCCGCAGGCGATCCCGGCCGGGAGCAGGGGGCGGAGGAGAGCGGGGAGCCGCAGGCCGAGGGGCCGCCGGGCGCCCGCGTAGAGGGGGAGCACGAACGGCAGCGGCCGGACCAGGTGCGGCGCGTTCCGCAGCAGCAGGCCGCGCTCCTCGAGATCCTCGCGGACCTGTGCGATATCCAGCATCGGAAGGTACCGCAGGCCGCCGTGGATGAGCTTCGTGGACCGGCTGCTCGTGCCCTCCGCGAAGTCCTGCTGCTCCACGAGCGCGACCGACAGCCCCCGCGCCGCCGCCTCCAGCGCGACCCCGGCGCCGGTGATGCCTCCGCCGATCACGAGCACATCGAACCGTCCCCCGGCGAGCCGGGCCAGGCCCTCCCGCCGCGTCCCGAGGCCGCCGGTCACGGTTGCGCCGGCGCGGTCATCGTCTCCGTGCGGTACCGCGCGGCGGGCGGGCCGGCCGCGCCGCGGAGGGGGGTCCCCCTTGGAGCACCTCCTTGATCACCACCGCCTGATTGTGCTCGGGGTCGCGGGCGCCGTACACGAGCGTCAGCTTCCCGCCGCGGGCGTGGCGCGCGAGGTCGTCGAGCAGCGCGCGCTTGGCCGCGAGCTCCTTTCGGTACCGCCGGCGGAACTCGTCCCACTTCTCCGGATCGTGCCCGAACCACCGCCGCAGCGCGGCGCTCGGCGCGATCTCCCGCAGCCACGCGTCGATCTTCAACCGGTCCTTGCCCACGCCGCGGGGCCAGAGGCGGTCCACGAGCACCCTCGGCCCGTCGCCGGGCGACGGGGGATCGTAGGCGCGCTTGAGGCGGATCACCAGACGCGGGCCCGCAGCGGACGGCATGCGTGCACCCTCCCTTCCCTCCTGCCTTCGGACGCCGGGGGCCCTGGCGGCGCGCATGAGCGCGCCGCCAGGGCGCCGAATAGTGCCGTTGGGGGGCGCACGGCGAATCTCCTCCTGCCCACGACCGGCTCCGAAACCGCATCCCGCGCGCGCCGGCATCCCGGCGCGCCGACCCGGAGGATACGGCCATGAGCGACCTCTCACGCCTGCGGTCCGAAGGAGACCTCAACATCTCCCCGCGACGCGCCCGGTGGCAGGCCGCGTCGCTGGACGCCGGGACACGCGCGCTGCTCGACGAGGATGCGCGCTACTTCGTCCACCAGGCCCTCTCCACGCCGTGCCTCAACGCGCTGCGCGCCTGCGCGGGCGCCTACGTGGAGGATCTCCAGGGCCGCCGGTACCTGGACTTCCACGGCAACTACGTCCACCAGGTGGGGTTCGCCAACCCCGAGGTCATCGCGGCGATCAAGGCGCAGCTCGACGAGCTCAGCTTCTGTCCGCGGCGTTACACCAACCGGGCGGCGGTCGCGCTGGCGCGGAGGCTGGCCGCGCTCGCCCCGGGAGACCTCACCAAGGTGCTCTTCTGCCCGAGCGGCACCGGGGCGATCGGCATCGCGCTCAAGCTGGCACGGGTTGCCACGGGCCGCCACAAGACGATCTCGATGTGGGACTCCTTCCACGGCGCGTCGCTCGACGCGATCTCCGTCGGCGGCGAGGAGATCTTCCGCGGGGGCGCCGGCCCGCTGCTGCCCGGCACCGAGCACGTCCCCCCGCCCGACCCGTACCGCTGTGTCTGGGGGTGCCACGCGCGCGGGGGATGCGACCTCGCCTGCGCCCGCTACATCGAGTATGTGCTGGACAAGGAAGGCGACGTCGCCGCGGTCGTGGCCGAGACGGTCCGCAGCACGCCCTCGATCCCGCACCCGGAGTTCTGGCAGACCGTCCGGCGCGCGTGCGACCGGCACGGGACGCTGCTCATCCTCGACGAGATCCCCACGGCGCTCGGCCGCACCGGGACGATGTTCGCCTGCGAGCAGTTCGGCGTCGTCCCGGACGTGCTCGTGATCGGCAAGGGCCTCGGCGGCGGGATCCTCCCGCTCGCCGCGGTGATCGCGCGCACGGGCCTCGACGTGGCCCCCGACCGGGCGCTGGGCCACTACACGCACGAGAAGAACCCGGTCGCCTGCGCCGCGGCGCTCGCGACGCTCGCCTACATCGAGGAGCACGGGCTGCTGCGCCGCGCACGCGAGCTGGGGGACCGCGCGCTCGCGCGCCTGCGGAGCATGCAGGCCGCGCACCCGCTCATCGGCGACGTGCGCGGGCTGGGGCTGCTGCTGGGCGCGGAGCTCGTCCGGGACCGCGCGACGCGGGAGCGCGCGGTCGACGAGGCCGAGGCGGTGATGTACGCGGCGCTGGCCCGCGGGCTGAGCCTCAAGGTCACGATGGGCAACATCCTCACCCTCGCGCCGCCGCTCGTGATCGCGCGCGAGGAGCTGGACCGGGCGCTCGACATCCTCGACGAGTCCCTCGCGGAGGTCGAACGCGGCGCGTAGGCCGCGCCGGGGGGCCGGCGCCGGCCCGTCTACGTGCTCCCGCTCGCGTACAGCCAGCGGGCGACGAGCGCCTCCGTGTCGCCGCCGAACGTCTCCCTCGAGCCCTCGGACAGCACGGTGCCCGTGCGCATCACGTACACGTAGTCGGCGATCTCGAGCGCGCGCTTGATGTTCTGATCCACGAGCAGGACCGCCTTGCCGTGCGCGGCGAGGTCCTTGATGAGGCCGTAGATCTGCGCCGCCACCCGCGGCTCGATGCCGGCGGTCGGCTCGTCGATCAGGAAGACGGTCGGGTCGTGCATGAGGCTCCGGGCGAGCTCGAGCTGCCGCTGCTGCCCGCCGCTCAACGTGCCCGCGGGCTGGCGTCGCTTCTCTGCGAGGATCGGGAACCGCTCGACCGCGCGCCCGACCAGTTCCTCGACCCGGCCCCGGTGGCCCCTGTACTGCCACGCCCCCAGCCGCAGGTTCACCTCCACCGACAGGTAGGGGAAGATGCTGGGGCGCTGCGGCAGGTAGACCACGCCGTGCAGGCGCATCTCGTGCGGGAGGAGACCCGTGACGCGGCGGCCGCCCACCTCGACCTCGCCTTCCCAGGGCGGCAGGAACCCGAACAGTGCCTTGAGCAGCGTGGACTTGCCCGTGCCGTTCGGCCCGAGCACGCAGCGGACCTGCCCCGGCACGGCCTCGACCGAGACCCCGCGCAGGATGCTGATCCCGGGCAGGTACCCCGCGACGAGGTCCCGCGCAACGAGCCAGGGGGCCGGAGCGGCCGGCGTCATTGGAGCCCCGCGTACGCCGCGAGCACCGCGGCGTCCCCCCGCACGTCCCCCGGCGGCCCGTCGGCGATCTTCCGCCCCCGCGCCATCACGACCAGGCGCCGCGCGATCCGCAGGATGGACTCCATATCGTGGTCGACGACGACAAACGTGCGGCCCGAGGCGTGCAGCTCCTGGATCCGCTTGATCAGCTCGTCCCGCAGGTGCGGGTGGACGCCGGCGAACGGCTCGTCGAGGAATAGGAGCGTCGGCTCGAGCATGAGCGCCCGTCCGAGCTCCAGGAGCTTCTGCTGGCCGCCGGAGAGGTTCTTCGCCTCCAGATGCATCACGTGCGACAGGTTGAGGAAGTCCAGATACGCGCGGGCGCGCGCGGCCGCCCCCGGCCACGTCGAATGCGGACGGGTGAGCCCGGGCACCAGCATGTTCTCGAGCACGGTCATGCGGCCGAAGAGCTGGGTCAGCTGGAAGGTCCGCGCCACGCCGAGCCCCGCGAAGACGTACGGCGGAGCCCCGGCCACCGTGGCGCGCCCGAGGACGACCGTTCCGGCGTCGGGCGCGAGGTGGCCGGTGAGCAGGTTGATGAGCGTCGTCTTGCCGGAGCCGTTCGGGCCGATGAGGCCGATGAGATCGCCGCGGGCGACGGCGAAGTCGACGCCGTCGACGGCGGCGATGCCGCCGAACCGCTTCCGGAGCCCCTCGCCCCGCACGAGCACGTCGCCGGTCACGGCCGCGACCCCTCGGGGCCGATGCCCCGCGGCGCCGGCGCCGGCCGCCGTGCCTCGCCGATCCCGGTGAGCAGCCTCCACAACGGCGTGAGCAGGCCGTTCCGCGCGAACCGCATCGTGAGCAGCAGGATGATGCCGAACAGGACGAGCCGCCACTGCCCGTAGGCCCGCAGCGTCTCCTGGAGCACCTCGATGCCGAAGGCGCCGCCGACCGCGGTGGGGATCCGCTCCATCCCGCCGATCACGGCCATCACGACGACCACGGCCATGAGGTCGAGCGAGCCGAGGCTCGGGGTGAGGATGCCGATGTAGTGCGCGTAGAAGCCGCCCGCGAGCGCGGCGAGCCCGCTCGCGATGGCGAACGCGAGGATCCGGAACCGCGCGACCGCCACCCCGCAGGCCGCCGCCGCCTGCTCGTCCTCCCGCAGGGCGCGGAGGAAGAGTCCCCACCGGGACCGGGTGATGAGGATCAGCACCGCGAGAGCGAAAAGAAGCAGACCGAACGCCGTGTAGTAGTAGGGGAGGTCCGTGGGCGCGCGGAACAGCGGGGCCGTGTGCAGCCCGGCCATGCCGGCGGTGACCTGGTCCTCGGTCGAGAGCACGATCCGCACGATCTCCGAGAACCCCAGGGTGAAGATCGCGAGGTACGGGCCGCTCATGCGCAGGCAGACCCACCCGATCAGGCCCCCCGCGACGGTGCACAGCGCCACGCCGGCGGCCATCCCGAGCGGGATCGGGATGTGGTACCACTGGACGAGGAGCGCCGAGGTGTAGCCGCCGAGCGAGGCGAACGCCATGTGGCCCAGCGAGAACAGCCCTGCGTACCCGGCCAGCAGCGACCAGCTCGACGCCAGGATGCCGTAGAACATCGCGATGATCGCGACGTGCATCCAGTACGCGTTGAGGGTGCGCGCGGAGACCAACGACAGGACCGCGACGGCGAGCGCGATGTAGATGTGGAGCCCGCGCACGTCCTACTCCATCCGCACGTGGCGTCGGCCGAAGAGCCCGGTCGGCCGGAGGATCAGGGCGATCATCAGCACGAGCACGCCGAAGGCGTTGGTGTAGGCGAGGGCCCGCGTCGGATCCGGAAAGAACGCGGTGAAGAGGCCCTCCGCCTCCCCGAGGAGGATCCCGGCCACGATGCTGCCGAGCACCGAGCCCATGCCGCCCAGGATCACGATGACGTAAGCCTGGATGTTGGGCAGCACCCCCATGCCGGGGGAGAGCGAGTAGATCGGCGCGATGAGCGCGCTCGCCGCGGCCGCGAGGGCGGCGCCGACCCCGAACGCCAGCGAGTTGAACCGCCGCGGGTTGATGCCGACGATCGCCGCGGAGTCCCGGGACTGGCTCACCGCATCCAGCGCCTGCCCCCAGATCGTCCGATGCATGAAGTAGAGGAGCGCGAGGATCAGGAGCACCCCGACGGCCCCGGCGACGATCCGGTCGTTGGTCACGGCCAGACCCCCGACGTGCACGACGCCCGGCACAAACGACGGGGGCCGGAGCGGGAACGGGCCGAAGACGATGAGGGCGGTGTTGCGCAGGAAGAACGCCAGGCCGAAGGTGACGATGAGCCCGTACTCGTCCTTCCGCTCGGTGCGATCGCTATAGAGGGGCGTCAGGAACAGCCGCTCCAGGACGATGCCGAAGAGGAAGAGCCCCGCCATCGACAGGAACAGCGCCCCGAGCGGCGGCACGCCGAGGAAGGTGACGATGTAGTACGCGGTGTAGCCGCCGAGCATGTAGAGATCGCCGTGCGCGAAGTTGACGATCTTCAGGATGGAAAAGATGATCGTGACGCCGACGGCGATCAGAGCGTAGATGATGCCGATGATGGCCCCGTTGGTGACCTGGATGAGGAGATAGTCCATCTACGGGCGTCGGCTCCGCGCGATGGAACGGCGGGGGAGGCCGTGCCCCCACGGCAGGCCCGTGAGTGCCGGCCTCCCCACGACGCTGGCGTTACCGGAGCGGGCCGCGGGTCACTGCGGCGGCCGCTTGTACGTATACTGCACGGTCGCGAGGCTCCTCGGCCACACGACCGGCGCGTCATCCGGGGTCTGGCCGACCTTGTCAAACTGGACGAGGTTCACGGGCGCGTCGACGAACTGGTGGTAGTGCCAGTCGGGGTTGTGATCCGTCGCGAACGAGTACTTGCCGCGGCCTCCGACCCACGTCGTCTTCTCCAGCGCCGCGATGAGGGCCTTGGGATCGGTGCCCCCGGCGCGCTTGATCGCGTCCACGATGATGTACGTCGCGTCGTAGTTCTCGATCGCCTGCGGGGTCGGCGGGCTGTTGAACCGCTTGGTGAAGTTCGCCACGAACGCCCGGGTGATGTTGTTCCACTTGGCCTTGGGGAGCCCGACCACTTCGGTCACGAGGTACTTCCCCGCGTCGCCCACGTTCTTCCAGAACGTCGGGGTCGTCGCCGGGCCGCCGGTGTTGCTGATGCCCGTGCGGGCCGTCGGCGCGAACCCGGCGCTGTGGGCCTGCTGCACCATCGGGTAGAGCCCCGCTTCGCTGTAGATCGTGTGGAACAGATCGTACGGCGGGGTGTGGGTCTTGAACCGCTCGATCTGCGCCGTGAAGTCCGTCTGGTTGAGGTCGGCGCCGACGACGTCGTAGCGGACGCCGTGTGCCTGCAGGATCGGCAGCAGGACGTCCCGGGCGCTCTGCCCGCCGTCGGTCTTCTCGTAGATGATGGCGACGTTCTTGAAGCCCGCCGCCACCATCCAGTTGCCCCACTGCGTCGCGATGAGCGCCTGGCAGGGAGCCACGCGGAACACCTCGGGATAGCCCGCAGCCGTGATCTTGTTGGCCCAGACATCGACGGCCACGATCGGGATCCCGTTCTTGTGGGCCACTTCCATCTCGGCCAGGAACACCGAGCTGTGGAACTCGCCCATGATGGCGACGACGTGCTCCTGGGAGATCAACCGCTCCGCGGCGGCGGTGCCCTCTTCGGGCAGGCCGCGCGTGTCCTGATAGCTCACCTGGATGGGCCGGCCGAGCACCCCGCCCTTGGCGTTGATCTCATCGACGGCGAGCGTCGCCGCGTCCTTCATGAGCTGGCCATCGGCGTACCCGCCCGGCGGCGACAGCGGCCCCACCCAGCCGAGCTTGATGGGTTCCGCCGCGCCCAGCAACGTCTTGACCGGGACCAGGATCATCCCGGCACCCACCACCGCGACGACGCCGATCAGCAGCAATCGTCTGACGATACGCATCCCCCACCCCCTCCCGTGCTCACTGCATGCTGCCCTGTTGCCCTCGATCCCGCCCCGTCACCACGCCCGGTCCTGCGCCTGCGATGGGATCGGGTCATGCCCGCGGGTCCGCAGCCTACCGGGGTGCGGCGGAGGCCCCGGTGGACGGTCCGAGACCGTCCGGCCCGGGGGAACGAGTGGACGCAACGGCCTGTGCACCATCGCGCCCGGTCCGGCTGTGGCCACCTTACTTTTCCCGGGGGGGCGAAAATCCTCCTCAGCTGCGGCGTGCGTCCGGCCCGGCACCCCTACTCCTCCAGCAGCGACCGGCCGTCGGCTCCGGGCATCTCGAGGCCCAGGAGCCGGGCGATCGTAGGCGCCCAATCGGCCAGGTGCGGCGGCCGCGCCGCCATCGACCGAGCGAGCGCGGGCACCGCCCGGTGGCCTCCGCCGACCACGGCGAAGGTGCGGGCCGTTGCCGGCCCGCCGTGGAATCCCCGGAGCGGGAGCCTCGGCGTCGCGAAGATCCACCCGCGCTGGGCTTCGGCGACGATCGGCCCCGGGTCGCCGCCCCCCCATCCCGCGACCCCGGGGACGTCCGCCAGCGCCGCCCCGGCATCCCGCGGCGTGACCCCGTCGCGCGGCCGCACCAGCGCGGCGCCGCCGTCGCCGAGCACGTCCGCCACGAGCGCGCGGACGGGGGGTGAGTTCAGCAGGTCGATCGGAGCCCGGCCGGTGCGGGGCTCCATCCCGTGGTCGGACAGGACGATCACGACCGTGCGCGTCCACGCGGGCCGCAGCGCATCGAGCAGCTCCCCGGCGATGCGATCGGCCTCCGCGTAGCTCGCCCGCGCGGCGGCCGCATCGGGGCCGAGGTCGTGGCCGAGCGTATCGCCTTCGTTGAGATGGCCGAAGAGGAAGTCGATCGCCGGATCGCGGGCCGCGGCGAGCAGATGCGGGCGGACGGCCGCGTTGGTCGGGTACCCGTGGGCATCCAGGGGAACCCCGGGCGGCGGGACCCCGCCCGGCGGCCAGGTCACGTCGGCGGCCTCGGTCCGGAGAACGGCGTGCAGCAGGTGGTCGCCCTGGACCGCGGCGCTTTGCAGGCCGGCGGCGCGGCACGCGTCGAAGAGCGTCGGCACAGCCACTTGCGGCTGCCCCGCCCAACCGGGCACGACGCCGGGCCGCCGGGCGGTCGCCCGGACCTCGTGCCGGGACGGCAGGCAGCCGGTCAGCAGCGTGGCGAAGCACGGGTACGTCGAAGACGGCAGGGGAGCGCGGCCGGACAGCGTAAGCCCGCCGTCCGCGCCCATCGCCCACAGGCGGGGCGTGAGGGACGGCGAGAGCTGCTCAGCCGGGCACCCGTCGATGCCGAGCAGGACCACGCGCGCACGCCCGCTCACGAGAGGGTGCTCCCCCGACGGACCGGGCCTCACGTGCGGCCCGCATGCTCGTCGGCTACCGCCAGCGCCGCGTCGATCGCGTCGAGGCCCCCCTCGAGCTCGGCCTCGGTGATGACGAGTGGCGGCGCGAGCATGATCATGTTCCACTTCGCGTAGGCGTACACGCCGCGCTCGAGCATGGCCCGCAGCGTGGCGGAGATCGCCGGGTGCTTCTCCTGCGCCCCGCGGGGCGTCCACGGCACCAGCGGCTCCCGGGTGGCGCGGTCGCGCACCAGCTCGATGCAGGCGAAGAGCCCCTTCCCCCGCACGTCGCCCACGGCGGGGTGGCGCTCCCCGATCTCGGCCAGCCGCGCGATCAAGCGCTCCCCGAGAACCCGCGCGCGCTCGATGAGCCCCTCCTCGTGGTACGCGGCCAGGGTGGCCACGCCCGCCGCGCAGGCGAGCGGGTGGCCGCTGTACGTCGCACCGGTCAGCAGCACGTTCGACTCGAAGAAGGACGCCACGCGGTCCGACACGGCGACGGCCCCGAGCGGCACGTACCCGGACGTGATCCCTTTGCCGAGCGTCATCATGTCCGGGACGACGCCGTAGTGGTCGATCGCAAACCACCGGCCGGTGCGGCCGAATCCGGCCATCACCTCGTCGCAGATCAAGAGCACGCCGTAGCGGTCGCAGATCTCCCGCAGGCGCGGATAGTACTCGGGCGGAGGCACGATGCGGGCGTTGCTCCCGGTGATCGTCTCCACGATGACCGCGGCCACGGTGTCCGGATCTTCGAACTCGATGATCTCCCCGATGTGGTCGGCGCAGCGGATGCCGCAGGCGGGATACTCCAGGCCGAACGGGCAGCGATAACAGAACGGGTCCTCCGCGACCACGGTCCCCCACACCCCCGGCTCGGCGCCCCGCCGCCGCGGGTCCCCGGAGACCGAGAGCGCCCCGGCGGTCGCCCCGTGGTAGCTGCGGCGCCGGGTGATGACCTTCTGGCGGCCGGTGGCCAGCCGCGCCATCCGGATCGCCGCCTCGTTCGCCGTGGCGCCGCCGGTTGTGAAGAACACGCGATTGAGGTCCCCCGGCGTCACCTCGGCCACGGCGCGCGCGAGCGCGCTGCGGGGGCCGCTCGCGAACTCCGGCGCCACGTAGCACACCTCCGCCGCCTGCTCCTGGATCGCCCTCACCACGCGGGGATGCCCAAACCCCAGGTTGACGTTCACGAGCTGGGAGGCGAAATCGAGGTACCGCCTCCCTTCGGCGTCCCAGAACATCGCCCCCTGTCCCCCGGCGATGACGATCGGCCGGCGCGATTTCTGCGCCGACCAGGAGTGCAGGAGGTACCGCCGGTCGTCCTCCAGCACGCGGGAGGCGACGGACGCGGAAAGCGGTTGGCCTGTACGCTGCGTTACCGGGCCGGGCATGGTGATCCTCCTTCCCTCACGCTGGGCCTGCGGGCAGGCGCATGCGGACGCTCTTGACCTGCGTGTAGCTCAGCAGCTCGTCCAGGCACTCCTCCCGCCCGATCCCGCTCTGCTTGAGGCCGCCGTACGGCGAGCCGAGGGCGTGGCCGCCCGGGATGTTGACCCAGATGTACCCGGCCTCGATCCGCCGGGCGAGCCGGTGCGCCGCGGCGTAGTCGCGCGTGTAGATCGCCGCGCTCAGCCCGTAGATCACGCCGTTGACCTGGCGGAGCATCTCCTCCTCATCGTCCCAGGCGAGCACCGCCAGCACGGGCCCGAAGATCTCCTCCTGCGCGATGCGCATCTCCGGTCGCACGCCGTCGAACAGCGTCGGCTGCACAAAGAACCCCCGGCGGAGGGTGGGATCGTCGGGCACGCCGCCGCCGCACACGAGGCGCGCACCCTCGCGCCGGCCGGCCTCGATGTAGCCCAGCACCCGCTCGTGCTGTTCGCGCGAGACGAGCGGACCCATCTCGCTCTCGTCGTGCTCCGGGAGCCCCAGGCGCAGACGGGCGAGGCGGCACCTCACGGCCTCCACGAAGGCGTCGTGGAGCCGCCGGTGGACGAACGCGCGGGACGTGCTGCTGCACGACTGGCCTGCGCGGTTGAAGTTCATCGCGGCCACGGCGGCGGCCGCCGCCTCGTCCGGGTCGACGTCCGGGAGCACGATGATCGGGTTCTTGCCGCCCAGCTCCAGGGTGACCGTCTTGAGCTCCGCGGCCGCCGCCCGCATCACCGCGCGCCCCGCCTCGACGGACCCGATCAGCGCGATCCGCCGCACGAGGGGATGCCGCACCAGGGCCGCGCCGGTCGTTGGGCCGTCCCCGGTGACGATGTTCACGACCCCCGGCGGGAAGATGCCGGCGAGCACCCGGGCCAGGGCCAGCGAGGAGAGCGGCGCCTGCTCGGGCGGCTTCACCACGACCGTGTTGCCGGCGGCGAGCGGAGCCGCGAGCTTCTCGGCCGCGAACCGGATCGGGTGGTTGAATGGGTTGATCTTGCCGACGACCCCGAACGGCTCGCGGACGGTGTAGGAGAAGGCCGTCGGCTCCTCCGGCAGCGTCTCGCCCTTCAACTCGGGGATGAGCCCGGCGAAGTACTCCAGCGACTCGGCCGCCCACTCCACGTCCCGCCGCATGCCGGAGATGACGTTGCCGGAGTTGAGCGCGTCGAGGCGCGCGAACTCCTGCCGGTGCTCGCGCAGAGCCGCGGCGAGGGCCCGCAGCCGGGCGCCGCGCTCGGGGCCCGGCGTCGCGGCCCACGCCGGAAGCGCGGCCCGGGCCGCGTCCACGGCGCGCCCGACGTCGGCCTCCTCGGCGAGCGGCACGCGGTCCAGGATCTCCCCGGTGGCGGGGTTGTAGGTCGGAAACGAGCGGCCGGAGGCGGCCCGCACCCACTCGCCGCCGATGAACAACCGGCCGCGCGGGACCTCCTCGAGGATCGAGAGGCGCATCGCGCCTAGGCTCCGGCGCCGCGGTCCCGGGGCAGCGCCCGGTCCGGCGGGCCGTCGTAGAACTCGGGCCGCTGCAGGGAGAGGTCGAGGGGCTGGACCGTCGAGGCGTTCACCGAGGCCCGCCACCCCTTCTCCCGGTGCTGCTCCTCGTAGGTGTGCGCGACCAGGGAGACCGTCCGCGAAAGCAGGAAGACGCCCTTGATGAGCTCGACGTCGAAGCCCATATCCAGGCAGATCGCGCCCACCGCCCCCGGCCCGTTGAGGAAGATGCGGCGGCCCCAGAACTCCTCGGTCGCGGCCTCGATGGCCCTCGCCATCGCCACGTAGGTGCCCGAGATCCCGTACCGGTCGGAGAGGGCCAGGAGCCGCGCGGTGCGCGGGTCCTGGATGTGCTGCGGGTGGTGGAACCCCGGGAGCCGCTGCCCCGCCCGGCGCGCGTCGCCCGCCACCCGGCGCGCCGCCTCCGTGATGTCGAGATGCTCGCGGTCCATCCGCTCGACCGCCTGTTTGAACAGCCCCGCGGGCCGGTCCGCGGTGCCGTGGTAGGTCCCAATCGCCAGCATGCCGCCGGCGACCCCGACGTGCAGGGGGACCCCGCCCGAGGCCACGAAGCGGCACGCGGCCGACGACGGCGAGAACGCGTGTTCGGCCATGCTGACGAGGAGCGCGTCTAGCATCCGGCCGTGCGCCGGCGGCGGCAGCTCGCCCCGCCAGACGAGGTACGCCATCTCCGCGAAGCTGATGTTCCCCACGAGCTCGTTGAGATCGTAGCCCCGGACGACGATCTTCTCCCTGGTCTTGTAGGCGATCGACGTCCGCCAGTGGAACGGCTCCCGGCCATCCACGGGAGATGCGGGTGGCATGCGCGCTACCTCCTTGCCGCGGATACGGATTCGTCCTCCCTCAGATAGACGCGGTCGGGGTCCACCTCGTCGCGGAGCACGCCGAGAACCTCCGGGGCCGGCGGCGCGACCTCGCGCACCCCCGGCGCCACCCCCGGCGCGAAGCCCGTCTGCGCGCGCACCGCGTCCACCGTGATGCCGGGCATGAGCTGCGCGATCCGCAGCGCGCAGGTCTCCGGATCGTTCTCCAGCACCGCGAGGTCCGTGACCACGGTGATCCCGAAGTCTCCGCTCAGGCCCGCACGCTCGCGCGCGCCCGGGCCGTCGAGAAACCCGGGGCTCGTGATGTAGTCGCACCGCTCCGGGAACCGCCGGCGCTCGTGCCGGGTGATGACGAGCAGCCGGCGGCAGTGGGACGCCATGTCGTTGCCGCCCCCGCTGCCCGGCAGCCGCTTCATCCCGCCGGGGGAGTGGATCACCGTCGAGTTGATGTTGCCGTAGCGGTCGATCTGCGCGCCCCCGAGGAACCCCAGGTCGACGAGGCCGCGCTGCAGCAGGCACCCCAGGACCTCCCGCAGCGTGCCCAGCCGGACCGCCCGGTACATCACCTTGGGATCGGAGACCGAGACCGGCGTCGGGCGGACGCGCGGCGCGATCACCCCGCTCTCGATCACACAGACCACGTTGGGCGCGTGCGTCCGCTGGGCGAGCGTCGCCGCCAGCAGCGGGAGGCCGGTCCCCACGAAGACCACGTCGCCGTCCCTGACGTGCCGGGCCGCCTCGATCACCATGAGCTCCTGGCGAGAGTAACCGGGCGGCGCGGGCATCGCCCTACACCATCTCCTGCATCGCCCGCCTGAGGGCCTCGAGCCGCTCCCGCCCGGCGGCGCGCTGCAGGTAGTCATCGAAGCGGGCACACTGCCAGACGTGCGCGCGGAGATACTCCCGCACCGCCCCCGCGCCGCCCCGCGCCGCCGCCTGGTAGGCGGCGACGTGGACCGGATCGTAGTCGTAGTACCGGTACGTGGACGTCGGGTACGCGCCGAAGGGCTGCACGACGACCGCGCTCACGTGGACGAACGGGACGGTCGTCTGCTCGGGATGCGCGCGGATCTCGTCGTTCGGCACCAGCTCCTCACAGCTCACGACCACGTGGCGCGACGCGCGCATCATCTCGGGCTCGTGGGTCGCGAATCCCTCGATGACGACGTTGCCCACGGCGTCGGCGCGCTGGACGTGGACGATGCTGACGTCCGGCCGGAGGGCCGGGACCAGCACCACGGGCTCCCCGGGATTCCACGGGTTGTCGATCACCACGGGTCGATCCGGATGCGGCGTGGTCGGTGGCGCTGTCCGGCCGGCGGTGCCGCCCAGACCGCCCGCGGGCGCGACCTTCTCTGCCGCGCGGAGCAGATCTGAACCCAGCAGGCTCCGCGTCGGCATGAACGGCACGCCCATCTCGCCGGCCAGGAACCGGGTGACCATCGCCAGGTGGCTGTAGTCTTCCACCTCGAGGGTCCCGTCCTCGATCGCGCGCCTCCAGCAGAACGTCGTCCCGAACCGCTCCAGGTTCCCGGAGCCGCAGATCGTCCGCCGGACGAGGCCGGCACCGACGAGCTGGTCCATCGAGATCGAGAGGTTGCAGCCGACCACGGTGAGCTCACCGATGCGCTGACGGATGATCTCGTGCGCGAGCGCCACGGGGCAGCGACCGATGTTCTGACCTCCCATCCCCACGGTCGAGCCGGGACGCACGAAGCGGGAGACCGCCTCGGCGGCGGTCATGACCTTCTCGGCCTGCCTGGGTGTGGTCCGCGGCTGCATGCGGGTGGCGCGCGCCTCCACGGCGGACGGCCTGCGCCCCCATCCTAGAGGGCGCGCCCCGATAATGTCAAATAAGCAGGTATGGCGATCTCGATTAGCATTCCTTATGGAAGTGCACCCCGGTAGCCGCGCGGCGCCGCGCGCGCGGCGCCGCGCGGCCGTCCGCCCCCTCCCCCTCGTTCCCCTGCGGACGTTCCACCTCGTCGCGCGCCTCCGGAGCTTCAGCGCGGCCGCCCGGCAGATCGGCGTCACCCAGCCCGCGGTCACCCAGCAGATCGCCCGGCTCGAACGCGATCTCGGCCTCGCGCTCTTCGACCGCGTCGGCGGGCGCGTCGTGGTCACGGACGCCGGCCGCACCCTGGACGTCTTTGCGCAGAGGATCTTCCACCTCCTCGACGCCGCGCGCGACGCGATGGACAGCGTCGCGGGCCTGCGGACCGGCCGCCTGCACGTCGGCGCCAGCCGGACGGCGGGCGCCTACTACATCGCGGACCTCCTCGACCGGTTCAAGCAGCGCTACCCGGGCGTGCGGGTGAGGTTGTCGGTCGGCAACTCGAACACGATCCTCGCGCAGGTCCTCGACTTCACCCTCCACGCGGGGGTGATCGCGGGACCGTGCGAGAACCCCCACCTGAGGTCGCTGCCGCTGATCCGCGACCGGATGCTGGCCATCCTCCCCCCAGGGCACCCCCTCGCCCACCGCCCCGCGGTGACGATGCAGGAGCTGCACGCGTACCCGCTCATCCTGCGGGAGCCGGGGTCGGCGACCCGCCGCATGATCGAGCGGGCGTTCCAGCGGCACGGCCTGGAGGCCCTCCCCGCGATGGAGCTGGAGAGCAACGAGGCGATCAAGAGCGCCGTCGCCGACGGGATCGGGGTCGGCATCATGGCGCAGGCCGCCGTCGCGCAGGAGCTCGCAACGGGGCGCCTGGCCGGTCGGCCCCTGCGCGAGCCGCTCCACCTGGACTTCTCGCTCATCTACCACCGAGACCGGACGCTCTCGCCGGTGGTGGCGGCGTTCCTGGCGCTCCTGCCCGCCGGCGGCGGGCGGGCGCCGCGCGCGCCGGATCGGCCGCACCAGAGGGTTCCGCGCCGATCTCATGGAAGCAGGGGTGTCCGGCCCGCGCCGCCCGGGGAGGGACCGCGGCCGGGACGGGGTCCGGGGACGGGAGGGGAGGCGGACGCCGGATGAGCGAGGCGATGCGTGGCCGGCTGACCCTGGACGACCTGCGGGCGCAGGTCGCGTCCGGCGAGATCGACACCGTCGTCGCGGCGATGGTGGACATGCAGGGGCGCCTGATGGGCAAGCGCGTCACCGGGCACTTCTTCGTCGACGAGGTGGCCCGGGACGGCGCCCACGCGTGCAGCTACCTGCTGGGGTGCGACGTCGAGATGGAGCCGCTGCCGGGCTACCGGCTCACGAGCTGGGACACCGGGTACCACGATGTGCGGCTCCAGCCCGATCTCGGCACCCTGCGCCCGGTGCCGTGGCTCGAGCGGACGGCGCTCGTGCTCTGCGATGTCGTGGACGACTCGGGCGAGCCCGTGCCGGAGTCGCCGCGCCAGATCCTCCGGCGGCAGGTGGAGCGCGCGCACGCGCGCGGCTTTCTCCCGATGATCGCCTCCGAGCTCGAGTTCTATATCTTCCGGGAGACCTACGAGAGCGCCCGGAGGAAGCACTACCACGATCTCGAGCTGTATGGCCAGTACAGCGAGGACTACCACATCCTCCAGGGCACCAAGGAGGAGTGGCTGATCCGGCAGATCCGCTCCGGCCTGGACGCCGCCGGCGTGCCCGTCGAGTTCAGCAAGGGCGAGTGGGGCTCCGGTCAGCACGAGATCAACCTGCGCTACGCCGCGCCGGTGGAGATGGCGGACCGGCATACGATCCTCAAGCAGGCGGCCAAGGAGATCGCCGCGCTCAACCAGGTCGCGATCACCTTCATGGCGAAGTGGCGGCCCGATGCCGCCGGATCCTCCTGCCATGTGCACAGCAGCCTCTGGGATCGGGACGGCCGGCGCAACCTCTTCTGGCACGAGGGGGCAACGCCGCTCGGGATGTCGCCGCTGTTCCGGCACTACCTCGGCGGCCAGCTCGCGGGCGCCCGGCAACTCGCGTACTTCTTCGCACCGTACGTCAACTCGTACAAGCGCTACATGGCGGGGACGTTCGCGCCGGTGTTCGCGGTGTGGAGCCACGACAACCGGACATGCGGGTTCCGCGTGACGGGGTCGGGCCGGAGCCTGCGGATCGAGAACCGGATTCCGGGAGCCGACGCCAACCCCTACCTCGCCTTCGCCGCGACGATCGCGGCCGGGCTCTGGGGCATCGAGCACGAGATCGAGCCGCCGGCGATCGTGGAAGGGGACGCCTACCGGGCCGAGGGGCTCCCGCGCGTGCCCGGGACGCTGCGCGAGGCGCTCGCGGAGCTGGAGCGCAGCGAGATCGCCCGAGAGGCGTTCGGCGATCGGGTCGTCGAGCACTACGTGCACACCGGTCGCCTCGAGCAGCAGGCGTATGACCGGGCGGTCACGTGCTGGGAGCTCGCGCGCAACTTCGAACGGATCTAGCCCTGGGCGCATCCGGTGGCGGTCCGGAGAGGGCACGGGGACCCGCCCGGAGCGGACGTTCGACGCGGTCGCTTCTAGCGGACCGCCGCGCCAAATTGCAGACCGCGTCGGCGCGGAGCCGGGGGCGGCCCCCCGCCGCACCGCCATCTGCCGCCGGGGGTGTACCAAAGCACCAGGCCACGCCGGAGGGGTGATGCATGCGGCTCCGTGACAAGGTGGTCCTGATCACTGGCGCCGGGAGCGGCATGGGGCGCCTCGCCGCGCTCACCTTCGCCCGCGAGGGGGCGCGCGTCGCCGCGGTTGACGTCGCCGCCGAGGGGGGCGAGGAGACCGCCGCCCGCATCGCCCGGGACGGCGGGGACGCCCTGTTCGTCCGGGCCGACGTTTCGAAGGAAGGCGACGTGCGCGCCATGGTCCGGCGCACCGTGGAGCGCTTCGGCCGGCTCGACGTGCTCTACAACAACGCCGGGATCTTCCCCGAGCAGGACGGCTCCGTCGTCGATGTCGAGGAGGCGGTCTGGGACCAGGTGATGGCGGTCAACCTCAAAGGCATCTACCTCTGCTGCAAGCACGGGATCCCGGAGCTCCTGCGTGGCGGCGGCGGCTCGATCATCAACGTCGCCTCCTTCGTCGCGCTCGTCGGCTGCACGGTGCCCCAGGACGCGTACACGGCGAGCAAGGGCGGGGTGCTCGCGCTCACGAAGTCCCTGGCCGTTCAGTTCGGTCCGCGCGGGATCCGGACCAACGCGATCGCGCCCGGCCCGATCGAGACGCCGCTCCTGACGTCGTGGCTGCTCAACAACCCCGAGGCCCGGAAGCGCCGCCTCGACCGGATCCCGATGGGCCGGTTCGGCCGCCCGGACGACATCGTCAGCATGGCCCTCTATCTGGCCTCCGACGAGTCCACCTGGGTGAACGGCAGCGTGATGGTCGTGGACGGGGGGATCACGTCCAACTACTTCTGAGCGAGCCCGAAGCCCGATGCGCGCCCGGCCCGCCGGACCCGACGATGCGCCCGCGATCGCCCGCATCTACAACGAGGGCATCGAGGACCGCGCCGCCACGTTCGAGACGCAGCCGCGGACGCCCGAGGACGTGCGCGGCTGGTTCGACGGCGTGCACCCGATCGTCGTCGTCGAGGAAGAGGGCAGGATCATCGCCTTCGCCTCCACGTCCACGTACCGGCCGCGCACGTGCTACGCGGGGATCGCGGAGTTCTCCGTGTACGCGGCCCGCGCCGCGCGGCGGCGCGGCGCGGGCCGTCTGGCGATGGAGGCGCTGATCCGGGAGGCCGAGCGCGCCGGCTTCTGGAAGCTCGTGTCCCGCGTCTTCCCGGAGAACACGGCCAGCCTGCGGCTTCTGCGGTCCGTCGGGTTCCGCGAGGTCGGCCGCTACGAGAAGCACGGGCGCCTCGATGGGGCCTGGCGCGATGTCCTCATCGTGGAGCGGCTGATCCCGGCGAATCTGACGCCGTAGGCCACTGAGCGGAAAGGCGATCGCGGGGACCATGCGGCTGGTCTTCGTCGGGGACGTCATGCTCGGGCGCCTGGTCAACGCGCGGCTGGCGGCCTGCCCGCCCGAGTACCCGTGGGGCGACACGCTTCCGCTCCTGCACGCGGCCGATGCCGTCTTCATCAATCTGGAGTGCGTGCTCTCGGACCGGGGCGAGCCCTGGCCCGGCAAGGTGTTTACCTTCCGAAGCGATGCGCGGAACGTCGCGGTGCTCAGCGCGGCGCGTGTCACGGCCGCCTCGCTCGCCAACAACCACTCGCTGGATTACGGGCCCGATGCGCTCCTGGACTGCCTCGCGGTGCTCCGGGAGCGGCGTATCCTCGCCGCCGGGGCGGGCGCGTCGCTCGAGGCCGCGCGGCGGCCGGCGGTGTGCGCGATCCGAGGCGGCCGGGCGGCGCTCGTGGCCTTCACCGACAACGAGCCGGGATGGGAGGCCGGCCCCGCGGCACCCGGGATCTTCTACGTGCCGCTGGCCGGCAGGACCCCGCGGCTCGACGCGCTGCTCGGCGCCGTCGCGGACGCGCGGCGGCGCAGCGACCTCGTGATCGTCTCCGCCCACTGGGGGCCGAACTGGGGCCGGGCCCCGCTGCCGGAGCACGTCGAGGCGGCCCGCCTCCTCGTCGACGCCGGCGCGGACGTCGTCTTCGGGCACAGCCCCCACATCTGCCGCGGGGTCGAAGTCTACCGGGAGCGGCCGATCCTGTACAGTTGCGGGGACTACATCGACGACTACGCGGTCGACCCGGTCGAGCGCAACGACGAATCGTGCATCTTCCGCGTCGACTGCGCGAGCGGACGCGTCCGGCGGGTCGTGCTCACCCCGACCGTGATCAGGGAGTTCCAGGCCCGCCTGGCCCACGGACGTGAGCGGGCCGGGATCCTGGACACGATGCGGCGGCTCTGCGCGGAGCTGGGAACCGCAACGCGGGACGTGGCGGAGGGGCTCGAGATCCCGTGCGGCGCAGGGCCGGCGGCCGTACCGGGCGCGACGTGAGGCGGGAGGGGCGGCGCGCCGCTGTGGAGAAACTGCCGGCCATCCTGCCCGGCCGCCGCCGCAAGAGGCCGGCGCACAGGGGGAACCGGCGCGTGCGGGCCTTCCTGCATGGCCTGCCCAAGGTGGAGCTCCACCTGCACATCGAGGGCACGCTCGAGCCCGAGCTGATGTTCCGGCTGGCGCGGCGCAACGGCATCGTGCTCCCGTGGCGCTCCGTGGACGCTGTGCGCCGCGCGTATGTCTTCCAGAACCTGCAGTCCTTCCTCGACCTCTACTACGCCGGATGCAGCGTGCTGCGGCGGGAGGAGGACTTCTACGACCTGGCGTGGGCCTACCTGGCGCGGATCGCGGGCCAGAACGTCCGGCACGCGGAGATCTTCTTCGATCCGCAGGCGCACACCGGCCGCGGCGTGCCGTTCGGGACGATCGTCGCGGGGATCGGCCGCGCGCTCGACGAGGGCCGCCGGCGGCTCGGGATCTCCTCCGCGCTGATCATGTGCTTCCTGCGGCACCTGAGCAGCGAGGCCGCGATGGAGGCCCTCGAGCAGGCGCGGCCCTTCCAGGACCGGATCGTGGCCGTGGGCCTCGACTCGACGGAGGCCGGGAACCCGCCGGAGAGGTTCCGGGCGGTGTTCGAGCGGGCGCGGGCGGAGGGGTTCCGGGCGGTCGCCCACGCGGGCGAGGAAGGGCCGCCGGAGTACATCCGGCAGGCGCTCGACCTCCTGCACGTCTCGCGCATCGACCACGGCGTGCGGTGCATCGAGGACCCGGGCCTCGTGCGGCGGCTGGCCGAGGAGCAGGTGCCGCTCACGGTGTGCCCCCTGTCCAACGTGAAGCTCCGCGTCTTCCCCACGATGGCCGAGCACAACCTCAAGCGGCTGCTGGATCTGGGCCTCTGCGTGACCGTGAACTCGGACGATCCGGCGTACTTCGGCGGGTACGTCGAGGAGAACTTCGAGGCGGCGCGCGAGGCGCTCGGGCTCACGCGGGACGACATCGTCCGCCTGGCCCGCAACGCGGTGCGCGGGTCGTTCCTGGACGACGCGGGGAAAGAGCGCCTCCTGGACGAGCTGGACGCGTACGTCGACCGCGCCGGCGTCTAACGCGGCGTCGCGCGATTTCGAGGGGGCGGCGGGCCCGCGCTGCGCGCCCTCCCGGGGCCCCCAACGGATCGCCGTGCTCCCGCGATGCGTTGGGGCGGGAGGCCGTTCCGCGACCGCACGCGCGGGGCACCCCCGCGGCCGATCCGTCTGTCCGCACCCCCCGCAGACTCGGGAGATCATGCGGTAGCGCGCGGTCTCACTCTTGCTCGAGCGGGACCCCCAGCGCGGCCGGGGGCGATGCCTGCAGCGCGCGGAGGACGCGCACGACGCCGCGGCGGGTCCCGGCGGGCAGGCGGCGGAGCCCCCGCTGGACCCACTCGGAGTTCCCCACGGTCACGAGCAGGAGCGCGAGGATCATCAGCGGGAACGGCAGCGTGGGGAACACCTGGGTGGGCACGCGCGGCATCAGGCTCTGCAGGACGGTCGCCAGCGTCTGGAGCAGGACAAACAGGTACGCGCCCGCCGCCCCGCGCAGCGGGTCCCAGTTCCCGAAGATCACGATCGCCAGCACGATCCAGCCGGTGCCCTCGATGCCGTACGGGCGGCTCCACCCCGGCTTGACCGCGAGCGAGAACGCCGCCCCGCCGAGCCCCACGAGCGCGCCGCCCGCGAGCGTGTACAGGTACCGGACCCGCGTGACGTGGATGCCGCGGGCCAGCGCGGCGGCCGGCCGCTCGCCAGCGCCCCGCAGGACCAGCCCGGGCCGCGTCTTGGCGAGGTACCACCAGGCGGCCGCGGTCGCGGCGATGCTCAGGTAGACCAGCGGGTCCTGGCTGAAGAGCACCGGCCCGAGGACCGGCCAGTTCCGGAACAGCGGCAGCGGAAGGTGCGCCACCTGGGGGCCGGGGAGGTGGGCGACCGGGGCGCCGAGGACGTAGGCGAGGTTTTGGCAGAGCAGCGTCAACACGAAGCCGGCGGCGACCTGGTGTTGACGGAGGGTCAGGCTGGCCACCGCGACCACGAGGCCGACCAGGGCGCCGACGGCCATCGCGGCGGCAAAGCCCGCGAGCAGGGTGGTCGTGGCCCGCGCCGCGGCAAAGGCGACCATCGCCGTGAGCAGGAGCAGCCCGTCGAGGGAGAGGTTGATGACGCCCGACCGCTCCGCGAGCGTCTCGCCGAGCACCGCGAAGACGACGGGCGGCGAGGCGGCCACGACGGCGGCGGCGAGGACGAGGATGTCGATCGCTCATCCCTCCCGAGAGACGAGCCGCGCCCGGAGGCCCCGGAGGAGGATCGCGCACAGCACGAGCAGGCTCTGAATGACCCCGCCCATCGAGGAGTCGAGCTGCATCGCGAGCGGCAGCTGCAGGCTCCCCATCGAGATCGCCGCAAACGCCCCGGAGATGAGGATGCACGCCAGGGCGCTGCGGCCGGCGAGCAGCACCACGAGGATCGCCAGGAACCCGTCCCCTCCCGAGATCAGGGGGAAGAGCTGGTGGCGCGAGTGCGCGCCGGTGACCAGCACGAACCCCGCGAGCCCGGCGAGCCCGCCGCAGGCCGCAAACGCCCGCAGCATCTCCCGGGTGGTGGGGATCCCCCGAAGGTGCGCCGCCCGCAGGCTTCTCCCGATCGCAGCGAGATGCAGGCCGAAGTAGGTTCCGCGGAGGGCGACGGAGACCGCGCCCATCGCCGCGATGCCGAGGAACACCTCGCCGGGGACCTCAAGCGGCGGGACCGGGATCGTCGGCAGCCACAACGACGGCGCAAACGGCAGCGTCCCGCTGGTGGAGGCGATGCCGGGCCGGGCCCACGGACCGAGCACCAGGTAGACCGTCAGGCTGCCGGCGATGAAGTTGAGCCCCAGCCCGCCGAAGATCTCGTTCACGTTGCCGTAGGCGCGCAGCGCCCCCGCGAGCAACGCCCACAGGCTGCCCCCCAGGACCGCGGCGAGGCCCGCGAGGAGCACCGCGCCCGGGGGCGGGAGCAGGTGTCCCAGGGCTCGGAGCGCCCCGGTCGCAAACACCGCGCCCAGGAGCACCTGCCCCTCGACCCCGATGTTCCAGAGGCCGGCGGCGAAGGTGACGAGCAACCCCGCCGCCGCGAGGAGCAGAGGGGCCCAGGCGGAGAGCACGAACGCGACGCGCTCGGGCTGTCCCAGCGCGCCGGCGACGATCAGCCGGTAGGCCTCTACGGGAGACGCCCCCAGCACCGCGAGGATCGCAGCACCGACGCCGGCCGTTGCGGCGATGCCGGCGAGGCCGGCCCCGATACTGCGGACCGCGCCGGCCCATCGGATGGAGCCCCCGTCCCTCAGACGCCCTTCCCCCCGATCAGCTCGCCCAGACGCTCCACCGTGGCTTCGCGGGCATCCAGGGGGCCGGCGACGCGCCCGCCGGAGAACACCAGGATGCGGTCGCTGCGCGCCAGCAGCTCGTCGAGATCCGAGGAAGAGAACACGATCGCGGTTCCCCGCGCCCGCCGGTCGAGCAGCCGGCGCCAGATCTCCTCCGCGGACTCGAGGTCCAGGCCACGGGTGGGGTGCTCCATGAGGAGGACGGAGACGTGGTCCGGCAGCAACGCCAGCAGCGCCCGCTGCTGGTTCCCACCGGAGAGGGCCTGCACGTCGGTGCGAGGCGTGCCGCGGATATGGAGCTCCCCGATGTGGCGGGCGGCGGCGCGCGCCGCGGCGCGCCAGTCCACAAACAGGGTGCCGTGGCGGCCCGCGAGAGCAGCGTGCTCGGTCAGCGTGAGGCCGGGGATGAGCCCCTCGCCGAGGCGGCCGGCCGGCAGGTAGGCACCGCCCGCGGCGAGGAACTGCGCGTAGGAGCGGCCGGTCAGGTCGCGGCCCGCGATGCGCACGCGGCCGCGCGTCACCGGCGCGAGCCCCGCGCACGCGTGGAGGAACAGCCGCTGGCCGCTGCCTTCCAGGCCCGCCAGCCCGACGACCTCCCCGGCGCGGACCTGGAGCGACACGTGCTCGAGCGTCAGGCGGGCGTCGCTCGCCGTGACGTCGGCGAGCTCGAGCACCGGGGGGCCGAGGGGCAGCCGGGCTCGGGTTACGCGCGGCGGCTCCTGGCCGAACATGAGCTGCACCAGCCGCCCGGTCTCGGCGGGCATCGCCGCCTCGCCGGCCACCCGGCCGCGCCGCAGGACGGTGACCGCGTCGCAGAGCTCCTGGACCTCTTCGAGCTTGTGCGACACGAAGAACACGACCTTGCCGTCTGCGGCCATCGCGCGGAGCGCGGCGAACAGCTGACCTCGCTGGGACGCCGAGATCGCCGTCGTCGGCTCATCGAGGATGAGGACCCGGACGCCGAGCCGGAGCAGACGGAGGATCTCGAGCTGCTGGCGCTCGCCGACGGTGAGGTCCTCGCCGCGCGCATCCGGATCGAGGGCGAAGGCGAAGCGGGCCCCCAGTCGCCGCAACGCGTCGCGCGCGCGCCGGCGATCCAGGACGAGACCGCCGGGGCTGCCCAGGAGGAAGTTGTCGAGCACGCTGAGCGAGGGGAAGTCGAGCGGATCCTGCTGCAGCATCCCGATGCCGAGCCGGATCGCCGCCGCGGGCGAGGAGATCCGCACCGGGGCTCCATCGAGGAGGATCTCTCCGCGGTCCGGCTGGAGGATCCCGGCCAGGACCTTCATCAGCGTGCTCTTGCCCGCGCCGTTCTCGCCCAGGATGCCGTGAATGGTCCCGGCGTCCGCCGTGAGGCTCACGCCGTCGTTCGCCCGCACCGGGCCAAACGACTTATGGATGTCCCTCAGCTCGACCCGCATGCGGCTGCCCCACGGACGACCGCGCCGCTGCCGGCGCAGGGAGCGCCGCGAGGGGGAGCACTACTTGCTCGGCCCTTCCATGCCCTGCAGGAGTTGCGGCATGTACCAGACCTGCTGATCGCTCGCCACCTGGCCCGCCCGGAGGTAGAGCGAGCCGTCCTGGAGCCGCAGCGGCCCCTTCCACAGCACGATCGAGCCGGCGCCCATCCCCCTGATCAGCCCGTCCAGCCTGGCGCTGGCTGCGGCGCTCAGCGCGGGCCCCCGCTCGAAGCCGACGGCGGAGGTGTCGGGATCGTTGATGTTCTTCCAGTCGGGGCCGTTCCAATCCCAGTACTGCTTGTAGGCGCCGTCGCGGACCAGCGTGATTGCCTTGACGTAGGCCGGCCCCCAGTTGAAGTAGGGGACGCCCAGGCAGACGGCCGGCGCTTCCCGGCAGGCGCCCTTGAAGTCGTACGGGACCGCCCACACGCGCTTCCCCGCCCTGGCCAGCTTGTTCGCCTCGACCAGCGCCTCCGTCGTGTCGATGCCGGAGATCACCACATCGAAGCCCGTGTTGTAGAAGTCGTCGGCGACCTTGGTCGGATCGAGCGTCTGGCCGGGGATGTTGAACCAGAACCCGATCCACGTCACCTTGAACCGCAGGCTCGCCGGGCTCTTCCTGAGATACGTGGCCCAGCAGTACCGCGCGCCCAGGTAGGCCGAGTCGGCCAGCCGCCGGGTCTCGTCGTTGACGAGCGGGCCGAGATACCCGAGCTTCCCGGTCCGCGTCGTGAGCGCCGCGGCGCAGCCGGCGACCATCTTCATGTACTCCATCCGGCCCATGAAGTTGCTCTCGTTGGGCGGCGCCTTGTAGTCGCGGCCGGCCTTCCAGGCGTGGTCGCCCGAGACGTTGATGATGGGTAGTTGCGGGTGCATCCGGGCCGCTTCAAGGGTCCCGTCCTTGAAGTCGTCCGATGTCGTGAGGACGAGCCGCGCCCCTTTGGAGACCATGTCGTCGACGATCTGGGGGACGGTCACCCCGGGCTTGGCGGCCGGGTTGACGTTGTCCACGTAGACCATCCGCGCGCCGGGGACCTTCTTCTCCGCGTACTGGCCCGCGATGAAGTGCGCCTCGCTCCACCCGTGATCGTTGCGCGGGCCGACGAGGACGACGCCGAACACGAGCCCCGCGCCGGCTCCCGGCGCCGGGGGCGCCGGCGCGGCGAGCACGGCGCCGAGGGCCGCGGCGATGGCCCAGGCGGAGATCCTCCACATACGCCCCCTCCCCGTCGACGCGATGTGGGGCATCAGCGTGCCCCGCGCGCTCCGGCCCATTTGTTCACGGCCGGGGCAGTTTCCCCTGCTTGCTCGTCCCGCCGCCTCCCACGCACAGCGGGCAGGCGGCCTACCGCAGCCCGTAGGCGACGACCTCGTGGCCCGCGCCGACGTACACGCGCCCGCCCCACACGGCCGGCGTGATGAACTGGTGGGCCGCGCCGAGCGCGTCCGCGCCGCGGGAGACGTAGACCTCCGCGCCTGTGCGCGCATCGAGCGCGTAGAGCGCGCCCGCGCCGCGATCCACGACCCACACGAGACCGCCGTCCGGCCCCGCGCCCGTGACGGATGGGGCCCCCGGGTCGCGCATCGATGGGCTGCACCAGGCGACGGTGAACGTCGCGGCGCGCGAGCCCGGCGCCGCGCCGATGCGCAGCGCCACCACGCCGCCGGTCCCCCGGCACGGGGCGGGCTGGCTCCCATGGCCGGGGACCAGGATCAGGCGGCCGGCAGGGCCGCCGTCCCAGTACGCGGTGGCCGAGAACACCTGGGGCCCTCCACCCTGGCAGGTCCCGAAGACGCAGCGGCTGTACGTGCTCTCGCCCGTGATCCCGTCGCCGCGGCCGCGCCCGCCCATGTCGTCCCGGTTGATCAAGTACCCGACCCCCTGCTTCCCGGCGATGAAGACGAGGCGCGGCGTCGACGTGCCCGGTTGATCGGGCAGCACGAGCGGCGCCGTGGACCCCAGGTCGGTGTCGCTCTGGTTGAGGGAGACGAAGTTGCTCGGGGTGAAGTAGTCGCGCGGCGACCCCGAGAACCGGAGCGGAGAGGTGGCGAGGCGGAGCACGCTGTTGCCGAAGTCCACGCGCCCGGTGGACTCGCTGTTTCCTGTGGCCGCGTACAGGTTGCCGTCCGGGTCGGCGGCGATCCCGCCGGCCGCCCAGATGCCCCCCATGCGCTGCGTGGGGGTCACGTAGGCCTCCTGCTTGTGAGGGTCGGCGACGGGGACGCCGACAACCCACCCGTGGTAGTCGCCGCAGTCGCCGAAGTAGCCGCCGAATGGGACGTATACCACCCCCCGCAGCAGCGTGAGCGCGCCGCGCTGCTGCTGAACGCCGGGGTCGAACCGGCGGGAGGCGGCCGCGGGCGCGATCTCCACGGGCCACCCGGGCCGCAGCGCGCCGCTCTTGATGTCGAGCGCGCCGATCTTGTAGATCTTGCGGCGCCCCCCGTCGGGGCTCGTCAGCCCGGCAACGTACAGCGTGCCGGCGCTCCGATCGACGACCGGCGTGCTCGTGATCCCAACGGGATCGATGTTCCCGCACGGGAGGCTCGCGAGGGGGACCGGGTCGCCGAGCGAGACCGGCCCCCAGAGGCGCTTCCCGTCGGCCGCGTCGAGCGCGTAGACGAGGTCGCGCTCGGTGACCGCGTAGACGACGGTGCGGACGCGTCCCAGCATCGCGACGCCCGGCACGACCAGCGGCTCCGCGTAGATCTCGCCCTCGAGCGCCGCGGTCCACAGCTTGTGGAGGCCGCGCGCGGTGGACGGCGTGAGGGTGCGCTCGCCGGCGTTCCACCCGGTGCGCGCGGCGTCGCCGTGGAACGTCAGGATCCCGCCCTCCTCACCCGAGGGCGCGGGGAGGGCCGGCCGCGGCAGCACCAGGAGGAGCCACGCCACAAGGACGCTCGCTGGGAGCATCGCAGCCAGGCTCGTGCGCTTACGCACACAGCACCTCCGGAGAGCCCCGGCGCCTGGGGCGGTGAGCGCCCGGCCGGGGGCGGCCCAGGGAAAAAAAGGAGAAGGCATGGTTCGGGAGACGCCGGCTACGCGCCGCCAGACCCGTGTGGCGCTCGCCCTGCCGCGGCGCGTCACGCTGGCGTTCGGGCGCGCGGTCCTCGGCTTCTGGCGGCACGGCGATCTCTTTTCCGCGGCGGCGATCGGCTTCTACGCGCTGTTTTCCCTGCTGCCGCTGGCCGTCCTGCTGCTCATCGGCCTGCAGGTTGTGTTCCCCGCCGCGGCGGTCGCCCGCAACATCGGGCGGCTGTTCGGTGGGTTGGGCGATGCGGACCTCCTCTTGCGCGCGATCCGGGACGCGTATAGCCAGCAGCGCACGCTCGGTGTGGTCGGGCTCCTGAGCCTGACCGTGGCGGCCACCGGCGTCTTCGCCGCCCTGCAGGTGGCCCTGGACCGCGTGTGGGAGGTCCGGGGCCGCATCTTTCACCTGCGGTTCCTCGTCGGCATCCTCACGATGGCGCTGTCGCTGTTGATCTTCCTCGGGATGCTGATCGCCACCGTCCTCGTGTTCCGCCTGATCCGCTACAGCGAGATCGGGTATCTGCTCGGGTGGCCGCGGCGGCCGCCGGCGGGGACCGGCCGGGTGCTGACCGTCTCCACCGCGCTGGCGCAGTTCGCGATCTTCTGGACCGGGTACCGGTTCCTGCCCAACGCGTACGTCCGCTGGAGCGACGCCTGGCCGGGGGCCATCGTCGCCACCGCGGTCTGGCACGGCATCGCGTACGCGCTGAGCCTGTACCTGGCGCGCGTCGCGGACTTCGCGACGCTGTATCATCAGCTCCAGGCGATCATGGCGCTGCTCGTCTGGGTCTACGCCCTCGCGTGCAGCTTTCTCCTTGGGGCCGAGTTCGTCGTCCAGTGGACGGCGGGCCCCGCCGCCGCTCGCGCCGGGCCGGCCGGCGGCGGAGGGTGAAGGCCTACACCAGCCGGCGGATCGTTTCCATCGCCGCGACGAACTCCCGCTCCGAGTCGACGCCCGGGGAAAACGTCGGGTCGAAGATCAGCTCGGCCGCCCCCAGCTGCCGGGTGGCCGCGACGTCCTCCCGGATCTGGTCGAGCGTGCCGGTGAAGATCCACCGGTCCGGGCCGAGCGGCGCCTCGGTGATGTGCAGGTTGGCGCGCACGACGACCTCCACGGTCGCGGGGTCCCGGCCCGCGTCCCTGGCCATCGTCCTGAGCGCCTCGCTCATCTGCCGCATGCCGTCGAGCGGCACGCCCACGACATGCCACGCGCTGGCGAGCGTCGCCGCCCGCCTCAGCGCGCTGGGGACGTACCCGGCGAGGTAGAGCGGAGGGTGAGGCTTCTGCACCGGCTTGGGCTGGATGATGGACCGCGGGACGTGGAAGAAGCGGCCGTGAAACTCGACGGGGTCGGTCGTCCAGATCGCCGTGAGGACCTGGATGAACTCGTCGGCCCGCCGCCCCAGCCTCTGCGGGGCGATCCCGACCGCGTCGTACTCGTCCTTGGACCACCCCTGGCCCAGCCCGACGCGCAGGCGGCCGCCCGAGAGCACGTCCAGCGTCGTCAACCGGCGGGCGAGCACGACCGGATTGTAGAAGGGCATGTCCAGCACGCTGGTCCCGAGCGACGCCCGGCGGGTGTGAGCCGCGGCGAGCGCCAGCGTTTCGAGCGGGTCGAAGACGCGCCGGTACACGGCGGGCAGCGACCCGTCCGGGGTCCCCGGATACGGCGTCTGCGGCTGGAGCGGATAGAGCAGGCGGTCGGTGACCCACACGCCGTCGTAGCCCAGCGCCTCGGCGCGCTGCGCCGCGCGCACGATCGCCTCGGGGCTGGATGCGGGGCCGATCTGCGGCAGGACGATCCCGGTACGCATCGCTGTCCTCCCGGCGCCCGGCGGTCGCCCGCCGGTGCCCGCCGCCGATCAGGCCGGCGTCGTGGCCCGCTGGTACACCGGCGTCAGCCAGTCGCGGTACCGTGGCACGCGCCCCTCGACGACGGAGAAGTAGAGGTCCTGCAGCCGCCGCGTGAGCGGGCCGGGGCGGCCCGTCCCCACCGGGTAGCGATCCACCGAGTTGATCGGGGTGATCTCCGCGCCGCTCCCGCAGAAGAACGCCTCGTCGGCGACGTACAGCTCCGTCCGGTCGATCTCCCGCTCCTGCGTGGGAATGCCGGCGTCGCGCGCGAGCTCCAGCAGCGTCGCTCTCGTGATGGACTCGAGGATGTTAGACGTGACCGGCGGCGTGACGAGCCGGCCGTCCCGCACCATCATGAGGCAGGCGCCGGGGCCTTCCGCGACCTTGCCCCTCTCGTTGAGCATGATCGGCTGGCCCGAGTACCCGGCAAGGCGCGCCTCCATCCAGGCCAGGCTGGCGTTGTGGTAGTTGGCGCCCGCCTTCACGCGCGGCGGCACCGAGGCATCGCCGATGCGCGTCCACGTGCTGACGCACGAGTCGACGCCCGCGCTGACACCCTTCGAGCGCGGGGACAGCCGCGGCAGGATGAACCCGCCGATGCGCACCTGTCCGTCCGATCCTCCGCGCTCCTCGCCTTCGCCGACGTACAGCGTGAGCCGGAACCACACGGTGCCCTCGAACGCGTTCGCGCGCAGCACGGCGACCTCCGCCTCGCTGAGCTCCTCCTGCGTCCACGGCGGGGACATCCGCATGATCTTGGCGGAGTTCCAGAGGCGGGCCATGTGCGCCGCATCCCGGAAGATGTACAGCTCGCGCTCGTCGGCGTTCCAGTAGGCGCGGACGCCCTCGAACACGTTGGCGCCGCGGAGCACGGCCGCGGTGGAGACGTGCACGCGCGCCTCCTCCCACGGCACGATCGCTCCGTCGAACCAGACGTACCTGGCGTGCTCCGGCATCGGTCCTCCTCCTCGGCGTGCTCCATCGCGCGGGCTGCGCCCGCGGGGGGGCCCCTGAGCAGGTTCGCCGGGACCGGCCGGATCTCCCGCAGCGGACGATGGCCCGAGGTCCGCGTCGCGGGCCCGGCGCGGGCTTCAGCCGGCCTCGCGGGCGCGGGCGACGCGCGCGAGAGGATCGTCGAGGCTCTGCGCGCTGCGCAGGATGTCCGCCCACAGATCGCCGACGCGCTCGAGCCGCTCGAACACCGTCGCGATCGTCCACTGCAGCGGATCGAATCCCCGGCGCAACTCGTCCCACGTCACGGGCACGCTCACGGTCGCCTGCGGGACCGGCCGCAGGCTGTAGACGCTCGCCAGCGTCTTGCCGCGCGCGTTCTGGTTGTAGTCGAGGAAGACCTTGCCCGCGCGCTCGCGCACCGCCCACGCGACGGTCAACTCCTCGGGGTGCCGGTCGGCGAGCCACCCGGCCATCGTCTTGGCGAAGGCGTGCGTCACGTCGTACGTGTGCCGGCGCTCGATGGGGACGAAGACGTGCAGCCCGGTCTTCCCGGACGTCTTGGCGAACGCCCGGAGGCCCACCGACTCCAACGCTTCGCCGAGCCACAGCGCCGCGCGGCGCGCCGCCTCGAAGCCGCGGCGCGTGTAGTCGGGATCCAGCTCGCCGTGGCGTCTCACCGGCGCCTGGCCCTCCGGGTACAGGAACGGATCGATGTCGAAGACGATGAAGTCGGGGTAGTTGAGCACGCTGTGCTCGAGCGCGGCCGCCGAGCCGGCGAACGCCAGGCCCGGCCCCCCCCGCCCGGGCGCCTCGACCGGGGTGGTCCGGGAGAACCACGCGTGCATCTCGATGCAGCCGAGCTGGACGAGCCACAGGAGCGTCGGCTCGTCGGCGCCGATGATCGCGCGGATGTCCCGCTCCCCCTGGTCGGACCACAGCCGCTCCGTCCGGACGAACGCGGGCGCGTCGGTGACGTCCTTCTGGAAGAAGTCCTCGCCGTCGATGCCGTTCGGGAAGCGCCGCAGCGTGAGCGGGCGATCCCGCAGGTGCGGCACGATGTACCGGGCGATCCGCCGGTAATAGTCGATGACGTCCGCCTTGGTGTACCCGGCGGCCGGAAAGAAGACCTTGTACAGGTTGGTGAAGGCAAGTCCCTCGGGCCCCGCGCTCCCCGCTCCCGCGCCTCGCTCCCGGGGGCCGGCCGCCCCGGGCTGCGCCGCCGTGGAGGCGGGCAGCCGCGCCTCCTGCGGAGGGACGTCGTCTCGCACCCTCACGAATTCCGGGAACCGCAGCATCCCGTCCGGCGTGCGGTCCGCGTACTCGACCTCGACGACGACCCGCGGCCGCACCCACGTCGTCGGGGCGGCCGGCCGCGGCCGGCGCGCAAACGGGCACGTGTCTTGCACGAGCGGCTCGAGCAGCGCGGAGACCAGGCGGAGGTCGGCCTCAGCGAACCCGCCGCCTGTCTGGCCGATGTGCACGAGCCGGCCCTCCCCGTCGTACTGGCCCAGGATCAACGCGCCGAGGGTGGCGGCCCGGCGCCCCTTCCCCCTAGTGAAGCCGCCGACGACCGCCTCGGTCGTGTGCCGCACTTTGACCTTCTGCCAGTCGGGGCTCCGCACGCCGGGCCGGTAGGGGCTGCCCCCCCGCTTGGCGACGATCCCCTCGAGCCCGTGCGCCCGCACCGCGTCGAACAGAGCGAGCCCCTTCCCTTCGACCACGTCGCCCCGGACGATCCCCTGGGTGAGCCGCACCTCCTCGAGCGCGCGTCGGCGCTCGGCCAGCGGGCGCGCGCGCAGATCGCGCCCACCGCGATACAGGCAATCGAACACCGCGTAGACGACCGGGATGTGCGGCGGGCCGGCGTCCGCGTCCCGATGCAGCCGGTGCTGCAGCCGCGCGAAGCTCGGCTGGCCGCGCTCGTCCGGGGCGACGATCTCGCCGTCCAGCACGATGCTCTGCTCGTCCAGCGCCGCGACGGCGTCCACGATCTCGGGAAACCGGGCGTTGAGGCGCCGCCCGGCGCGGTTGTAGAGGGAGACCTCCTGCGCCGCGCCGCTGCGTCGGAGGAACGCCAGGGCGCGGACGCCATCCCACTTGACCTCGAACAGCCAGCCGGGACGGTCGAAGGGCCGCTCGACCGGCTGCGCGAGCATCGGCCGGAACGGCGCTGGAAACGGGTCGGCCGGGTCCTCGTCGCGGGCTGATCGCCGACCGCGCCGCGCCGGCGTCCAGCGGGCGCCGCGGTCGGCGCGGATCTCCTCCACGGATCGCCGGCTGGCCACCGAGCGTGTCCCGAGCGGGGAGAAACCGGTCCTCGCGAACTCGTCCTTCCCCTTGAAGAGCAACCAGTCGCGCCCTTCGTTGCGCTTCGTGCGCACGAAGTGGAACTCGCCGCGCAACTTGTGGCCGGAGAGGACGAGCGTCATCTTGCCGCGCCGGAACGCCTCGGCCGGATCCCCTTCGCGGCACGCGTACGTCCCGCGGTCCCACAGCATCACGGTGCCGGCGCCGTAGTTGCCCTCCGGGATCACGCCCTCGAACTCCGCGTACTCGAGGGGGTGGTCCTCCACCGCGACCGCCAGGCGCTTGTCGGCGGGATCGAGCGACGGCCCCTTGGGCACCGCCCACGAGCGGAGCACGCCCTCCATCTCCAGGCGGAAGTCCCAGTGCACGCGGCGCGCGTGGTGCTCCTGCACGACGAAACGCGACGCGCCTGCGGCGGCGCGCGCGGCGCCGCGCGGCTCCGGGGTCCGCTCGAACCGCCGCTTCTGCCGGTATTCCCTCAGGCCCACGAGACGATCCTAGCAGAAACCGGCGCGCGCCGCGAGGAGCGGGAGGGCTTCAGCGCGCCGGGCGGCCGGCGAGCTCCATCAGCCGCCGCGCGTACGCCACCGCCTCGGGCCCGGTCTCGTGCGTGAAGTAGCAGAACACCGGGCGGAGGTCCGCGGCCGCGCTCAGGTGCTCGGCCCAGCCCGCCAGCTGCGCCTGAGTGTACCGCAGGCGGTGCAGCCGGTAGTATCCGAACGGCGCGGTGTGCACGAGCGGCGCGCACGAGTCGTCGTCTTCGGCGATGCACAGCGCGGCGCGATACGTGCGCAGCGCATCGTAGACCGCGTCGTCGTGCCAGGTCGCGTGGCGGAACTCCACGGCCACATACGGCAGGGGCGGGAGCGACGCCAGGAACTGCTGGAGGAGGGGCAGATCCTTCCGTAGCGACGGCGGGAGCTGGAACAGCACCGGGCCCAGGCGGTCGCCGAGCGTGCCGACCCGCTCATAGAGCCAGCGGACGTCCTGGTCCACGTCGCGCAGCCGCTTCGTGTGCGTGATCCGGCGGTGCGCCTTGATCGCGAAGCGAAAGTCGCCCGGCGTCTGCGCCGCCCACGCCGTGAGCATCGCCTCGGTCGGCATGCGGTAGAACGAGACGTTGATCTCGACGGTGGGCAGGTGGGCCGCGTAGTGCGAGAGCATCCGGTCGCCCGGCAGCTCCGGCGGGTAGAAGCCGCCCTTCCACTCGGCGAACGCGAACCCGGACGTCCCGGCGAGCACCTGCGGCCCGGGCACGGAACCCGGCCGCCGGACGGGGGAGGATGCTGGCGTCACGAGCGAGGACGCTCCCGCACGGCGCCGCTTAGTACCGCTCCAACATGATGCGCCGCAAACTTCCCCGGACCATAGCTTGGCAGGCGTCGGGGTTGCAACAAAGTGCGCTTCCGCAGCAAATGGTGGTCGTCGACGTGCCTCCCTTCGTTCGCGGTGCCTCCCGACCGGTGGTGTGGGTGGCGTCGACGGCTCGACCGCAAAGATCGCTCCTGCTGTTTACACCATCACGCCAGCAGCGTCGCGCAGTAGGGACTCCGCGAGATACGCCGCCCCCCCCGCCTCCGTCACGGCCACCATATCTTCCAGCCGGACCCCGCCGCCTCCCGGCACCCCGGGCAGCCAGATCAGCGGCTCGAGCGCGAACACCATCCCGGCTTCCAGCGTCACGGTCGCCGCGCCGGGGAAGAGCTCGTCGATGTACGGCGGCTCGTTAGAGCTGCACCCGATGCCGTGGCCGATGAAGAGGCTCAGGAAGCGGCCGCCGAGGCCGTGGGACGCGGCCCGGGCGCGGATCGCGGCGGTGACCTCGGCGTTGGTAGCGCCCGGCCGCATCGCCGCAATGCCGGCCTGCAGGCCGTCCCATACCGCCCGGTAGATGCGCCGCTGCTCGGGCGACGGCTCACTGCAGACTACCGTCCGGCCGACGTCCCCGAAGTAGCCGTTCCACATTGCGCCGATGTCGATGAACACGAGGTCGCCTGCGCGGATCAGTTTGTCCGTGGCGAGCCGGGTCGGCGGCGACATCCGCTCGCCACTGGCCACAAACGGCGCCGTTACGTGCGCATATTCGCCGCCGAGCCGGTAGAGCGCCCGCAGCGCCTCGCCGGCCACGTCACACTCGCACACCCCTTCGTGCACGGCGGCGACGGCGCTGGCCGTGACCGCCTCGGCGATCGCAGTCGCCTCCTCGATCAGCGCGAGCTCGTCGGCCGTCTTGATGCGCCGGGCCGCCTTGCATCGCCACGTCACCGTCCACCCACCGGATATCAGCGCAGGTGTCGCCCAGCGCGTCCATGAGCAGCTTGCTCGCCAGATCGATCCCCATCCGCGCGCCGCGGAGGCCCCGTCGGCGCAACAGCCCCCGGGATAATCTCGACCGCGGCGCGCCGGATGAGACCCGGCTCCTCCAGGATCGGAATCGTCTCCCAGTCGGCGATCTAGGGCATCGAGGCCTCGGCACGGTCGCGATCGCCGCCGGAGATGAGCAGCGCCACAGTCCCGTCCTGCGTGCAGAGCGCACCGTTGAGAACACCGTTCTTGCCGGCGATGATCTGCGGCCGCAAACTCGTGAGGTACCGGACGTTCTCTTCCTTCCGGACCAGCACCGCATCGAGATCCGAGACGGTCATAGCCTGCCGCGCGCGCGACCCGCCCGGCGCGCAGGCGCCCCATATCGACGCGCGCCTCGTAGCCGGTGGCCCCCGGGCCGCGTGACCAAGCGATCTGCGAACGATGGGTGCCGGTCACCGCGCCCCCCCGTGTCAATCAGTAGGTCACCTCGACGAGCCGCCCCTCCCGGGCCGACTGGATCACGGCGTCGGTCAGCTGCACGCTACGGAGGCCATCGAGCCCCGAGGCATTCGGCTCGCGGTCGTGCTTGACGGCGTCATTGAAGGCCGCCACCGATCGCACGACGGCGTCCTTGCTCGAGTGCTTTGTGACCTGCTCTCCCGCCGCAGTCAGGACACGCAGCTCGCCCTCGCGGAAGGGCCGGGTGCAGTCGATGCCGACGACGCGACCATCGGTGCCGTAGATGTCGATGTCGGGCTGAAAGTGCGGGACCCGCTGGTTCGCGTTGACGTACGCCAGCGTCCCGTTCTGAAATCGCAGCAGCGCGAGCACCATGCGCTCCAATTCGGTGCTGCGGCCCACGTCGGTCATCGCAACCACCTCGCGCACCTCGGACCCGAGCAGGTACCGCAGCAGATCGAACGGATGGACGGCGATGTTGTTGATCGAGCCGAGACCGGCGAGCTGCGGGTCGGCGCGCCAGCTCCGCAGCTGGTTCGTCCCTGAGCTCACTTCGATTTGGATGAGGATCACGTCGCCGATCGTCCCCCGGTCGAGCAGGTGCTTCGTCTCGGCGAACGCAGTGTGATGGCGCGTTTGAAAGTGGGTGCCGAGTTTGAGCCCGGCCGCCTCGAACGCCTCGACAACTCGGCGCGCATCCGCCACGCTCGTGGCCAGCGGCTTCTCGCAGAGCACGTGCTTCCCGGCCCGCGCGGCCGCGATGGCGTGCTCGGCGTGCAGCGCGTTGGGGGTGGAGATATAGACGATGTCGACCTCGCGGTCGCGCAGCAGGTCCGCGTAGTGGGTGTACGCTCGGCACGCCCCGTGCTGCTTCGCGAACGCCTCGGCGCGGCCGCGGTCGCGGCTGACGACGGCGATCAGCGACCCTTCCGTGCCGAGGGCGTTGATCGCGGGCGCCGTGGCGCTGCCGGCAAAGCCGCCGGTCCCGATAATTCCCCATCCCAATGGCATCTGACTCCCCCCGGCCCTCCCGCGGTATCCCGCAGTCTTCCCTTCGACGGCTATCGGTCGCCTCCCCGCCTGTGTCCGCGGACGCCGTCGCGGACAATCGTGAAATCAGAGCCGACCCCTACGGCGTAAATCATCACATGCGCAGCGGGCAGCCACATGATCGACGGTCGCCTGCGCTGCCGCGGCCGTGTCCCTTCAGGCCCGGCCGCCGCGCGCACGCAGGACCGCGCCGCGCACCGACGAGAAATATTCGTGTCATGTTGCGTCACTCTGTGATCTGGCGGCTGCGCGATACGACCACACCGACCTTGCAGGCGGAGATGCTGAAGGGCTTGGCCTACGTCCGCATGGAGTGCCCGATGGTGCGGTCGGGCGATTACGGCGACGATGTCTTCGGCGGCTCCCGGCGATTCGATGACCCGCCTCCCTTCGAGGCGATGCCCGTTTGGAGGTGCGGAAAGGATGGTCCTCCGGCCAACTACGACGTGGCGCTCCACCTCGATTTCGATGACTGGGACGCGTACCGCCAGTACGGCCCGCACCCCGCCCATAGGGCTGCCTCGGCGTTCAACGGAGCGGTGTCCTGGGACGAGCTGACGGCCCGAGTGGACTGGTACTTGGACGGCGAGATGCCGACGCGGCGGGGACACCTCAGGCATGTGGCGATGTTCGTCTGGGCCGACGGCATGTCGGAACAGGCCAAGCAGCGGGCGCTCAACGCCGTTCGGGCCCTCAGCAAGGCGCCGGGTGTGGAGGCGGTCGCGGTGGGCCACAACGTCGGGCGGCTGGTCAGCAACTACGACTGGATCCTGGACGTGCAGTTGCCGGATCGCGCCGCAGTGGAACAGCTGCTCGGGGGTCCGTACTATGCGCGGGCCATGGAAGCGGTGGCCGCCGCGACGAAGTACGAGTGGACGGCACGCGTCTCGCACATCATGCGGGGGCCGTAGCATCAGGCCTTGCCGGGCATCCACCTTGTCACCCCGGCTGGCGGTCCTCCTCATGCTGAGGTCACCCCATCTTCATTCGATGCTGGATCGTGGCCGTTCGCTCTGGGCGCGTGAGCCCGGCGAGCAGCTCGGCGGCCTCGCGGTATGCCGGGTGCCCGAGGAATGCCCGGGCGCCGTTCTCGTCAGGGAAGTGCACCTCCAGCACGAGATCGGCCCTTCCAACCGTGGCCCACCCCAGATCGTCGGCCACCTCGAGCGCGAAGATGACATCGCATGCGACGCGCAGGCCCGCGAGCGCCCGGCGCGCCTCCCGTTTCTCCCGTTCGTCAAGCCCCTCGCGCCACGCGTAGAGCGCCAGATGGCGCACCCGACCCCGCACCGACGTCGGGCCCTTGTAAACGTAGTCGGCCCGCACCGTCTTGCCTTCTTGGGTGATCGTATCGATGAACCCGCCGACCCGGTAGTGGTGAGCGTCACGGTTGTACTCGTCCCAGGACGCCTTGTCGCGATGATCCCGAAGCAGCACGAGATCGTAGTGCGTGCCGCCGGACAGGCCGAGGTCTTCCCCGAAATCCACGGCGTCGACAGGGCTCGCATAGCTGATGTAGGCGAGCCCCTCCTTAGCCCTGAGCCGTTGCTCCGGGGTGGCTCGCGCACTCCAGCGCCACAGGACCACGCGGCGCAGGACCGGCGAGATCGTCATCGAACTAGTAGCCCCGCATCACGTGCGTGACCCGCGCGGTCCACTCGTACTTGGTCGCGGGTGCGATGATGCCCATCGCGCCGGCGTACCAGGGACCCTCGACCAGGGCGCGGGCAGCCGCCGCATCTTGCATCTGCACGTCCAGGACCCAATCGAAGTTAGCCGCGGGGCCACCCACGTCCTCGGCCGCCACGACGGACACGACGCCCGGGGCCCTGGCGAGGCCCCGGGCGGCCGAGAGAGCGCGCGAACGCGCGGCGGGGTCCGCCTCGTCGGCCCAGACGAACATCGCCGTATGGCGGACAAACCCGCGGCGGATTAACGGCGCCCCTTCGTATCGCCACTCGATGCGCGCGGTCAGCTCCGGGATATTGACGGCGGCGTTGCAGCGCTCGATGGCGACGCGCCGTTCGTCGGCAAGGTACCGCGCCAAGGCGGTGTCGTCGTCGAAGTCGAGGTGGAGCGCGACGTCGTAGTTGCTCGGGGGTCCTTCCCGGCGCGCGCGCCAGCGCGGGGTGCGTTGCCACGGCGGCACCGCGAGCAGCGGGCTCGAACCGCCTAGGAGGTCCTGGCCGTAGTCGCCTGCGCGCACCCCGGCGCACTCCATGCGCAGGAAGGCGAGCCCCCGTAGCATCGCCAGCTTCTGGTCCTCGGTAATCGTGTCCCGATGGAGGAAGAGCGCCGTGTGCCGCAGCATCAGTGCCGCATCCCTGTCGTCGCAACGCCGCTGATGATCTGGCGCTGAAACACGAAGAAGAGCACCGTCAGCGGCACGGAGGCGATCGACGACACGGCCATCAGCATCGGGAAGTTCGACGTCTCGGCAGACTGAAACGACTGCACGGCGAGCGGAACGGTTGCCTTCGACGGGCTGCTGATGACGAGAAACGGCCACACGAAGTCGTCCCAAGTCGACTGGAAGATCAGAATCGCGACCGTCAGGAGTGCCGGCCAGGCCAGCGGGACGCCGATGCGAAGGAAGGTGCCGAGGTGGCCCGCGCCGTCAATGTGCGCGGCGGCGATCAGATCATCGGGCAGCGACAGGAAATACTGCCGCATCATCAGCACTCCGAGCGCGTTCGCGGACACGGGAACGACCATGCCTTGGTAGCTGTTGAGCCAGCCCAGGTGCTGCACCGTGAGGTAGAGGGGCACCATGACTACCTCTAGCGGCAGCATCAAGGTCGCGAGAATGAGCAGCAGCAGAACGTGACGGCCGAGAAAGCGGTACTTCGCAAGGCCGTAACCGGCGAGGGCCGAGAGCACCACGTTCAGGATGGTGACGCTTCCCGTCACGATCGCGCTGTTCACAAGGTAGCGCGTGAAGTGGACAGTGGCATACGCGGTCGGATAGTTGCTCCAGAGCGGCCGACGCGGGAACCATTGGATCGGCAGGTCGAAGACGTGCTGGTTCGACTTCAGCGACGTCGAGACCATCCAGAAGATTGGTACCAGAAAGACGACGGTCACCCCGGTGAGCAGGAGCAGCAGCGCGATCGTCGCAGCGTGCGCTCGCAAGCGGACGGCGGTGGTCGCCGAGCTCATCGGTCCTCACTCCTCGATCCTGAAGGCACGGAGGCTCACCACCGTAAAGGCGACGATAATCAACAGCATCACGAGGGCGGCCGCGGATGCGTAGCCCATTTGGAACCCCAGGAAGCCGGTCTGGTAGACGAACAGCGACAGCGTGGTGCTGGCGTTATCGGGACCTCCGCCCGTCATGACGAGGGCCAGCACGAAGTTTTGGACGGTCAACGTGATGGCGAACACGACCACGACGAGGAGCGTTGGCTTGAGCATGGGCAGCGTGATTGACTGGAACCGCCGCACGGCGCCCGCGCCATCGACCTTCGCGGCTTCGTACAATTCGCCCGGGATCGACTGCAGTCCGGCCAGGTAGATGACCATGCACAGCGGGGTTAGCCGCCAGGCCGTCGCCACCACGAGAGCTCCCACCGCGCCCTGGGGCGAGAGCAGCCAGTTCACGGGGTGCAGCCCGAGCGCTTTCAGCGCGTTGTTGACCAGGCCGTAGGGGTGGAAGAGAAACTGCCATAGGATGGGCACGACGATGAGCGGCACGACGGCTGGCAGGAAGAGCAGCGTACGGAACACTCCCCGTGCGGGGACCTTCTGGTTGATCAGCACGGCGAGGGCGAGCCCGAGGACCATCGACACCGCGATGGTGGCGCCGACGTAGCGCGCCGTGGTCTCCAGCGCGCCGATGAACGTCGTGTCGTGCGAGAGGCGCACGTAGTTGGACACGCCGATGAAGCGCCGGGCCCGGTCCGTCAGGGAGGCGTTCGTCAGGCTGAGCCACGCAGCGTAGCTCATCGGCCAGAACTTGAAGCACACCAGCAGCACCAGGACCGGCGCGGTGAACGCGGCCCCCCACCAAGGCTGGGTGGGGCCAAGCCACCGCCGGCGCACGCGGGTCCAGAATGGCTCCGCCGGCCAGCCGGCGACGGCAACGCGTACGATGCGTTCGCCGCTCACGAGGCGTCGCGGGGTCCCGGCTCGAGACTGGCGGGGCTTCCGGAGTCGGGACGATTACGCTCCTCTCTTCGAACGCCTACTTGCCGATCGCCTGCAGGTACTCTTGCTGCATTTCCTGCAGCGCCTGCGGGACGGGGACGTTCTTGAACACCACCTTCTGCACGCCGTTCTGAATCGCCGCCTGCAGCTGGCCCCAATGCCGGGTCTGCGGCAACCGCTGGGCGTAGATCAGCTCGTTCTTGAATACCTCGATGAAGGGGGTGCTCTTGACCTCGGGCGCCTCGAAGACGTTCTTGCGCGGCGTGATGCTTCCGGTGTTCATGAAGCGCACCACGCCGTGGCTCGTGATGTAATCGATGAGGCTCCACGCCGCGAACTGCTCCGCGGCGGACGCGTTCTTGTTGACGCAGTAGTCGAACGAGTACTTCGGCGACCCGCCGGGCTTCCCCGAGAGGCTCGGCAGCTGCGAGACGTAGACGTTGCCCTTCAGATCCGGATTGAGGCGGATCGCGAAGCTCACGGCGTTCGCCCCTCCGTAGGACATCACGTCGAGCCCATCGGCGAAGTCCTGGTAGGGCGACGTCTGCACGTCTTTCGTGATCGTCGGGGCAACGGCGTTCTCCTGGAAGACCCGCATCGCGTTGGCAGCCGCGGGAGAGGTCAGCAGCGGCGTGCCGTCCCGGTCCAGCACCCGGGCGCCCTGCGACTCGACCGTCGCTACGAACAGCATCGCGTACCACTGGGGGCCGGCGGTGTACCGGATACCGAAACCGCGGCGGACCAGCTGGCCGTTCGCGTCGTACTTGGTCAGTTTCTTCTGCAGGGCGGCGACCTGTGCCCATGTACGCGGGATGTCCTCCGGGATCCGGAGACTCGCCGCGGTAAACAGCGGCTTGTTGACAAGAAGGCTCCAGGCCGGAGCGGAGTTCGGGAGGCAGTAGATCGCCCCGCCACGGCTCTGCGCATCCAGCGAATGCGGCAGGTAAAGATCGTAGATCTGCCGCATGCTGGCCAAGCCGAATGCCGCCGGGATCGCGGGCACCATGTACGGCACGAAGCCTTCGATCCACGGCTCGAAGACGGCGAACAGGGTCGGTCCGCCGCCGCTCGGCAGCTGCGTGGACAGCTTCTGGAACCCCGGCCCCAGGGGCGTCTGCTGCGCCTGCACGGTGACGTTCGGATGCAGTTGCTGCCACTCGGCAATCAGACGTTCTTCGACGTGGAACCCCGGCGCTTCGTCGCTGCCGAACATCGTGAGCGTGATGCTCCCCGTCGGGAAGCCCGGCGGAGCCGAACGCGCGGCCCGTCCCCCGCTGCCGAGCAGCAAGGCGGACAGGACGACCGCCAGCAGCGTGGCGACCAGTACGAGGCGCGATCTCCGCATGCCAATCCCTCCTTACTCTCCCGCAGTCCGGCTGCCGGATGACGCCGATGCCGCGGCGCGCCGCGTCTGGCCGCTCACAGGCCCAGCAACCCCGCGAGGTTCTTGACCAGTACCTTCTCTTCGACGTCCTGGGGAAGCCCCAGCGCACGCACGGTGTCCACCGGCCGCGCGTCCCCCATGTCGAACGGATAATCGCTGCCGATCACGACGTGGCCGTCGCCTACGCGGTCCAGCAGGAACCGCAGGGACAGGGCGTTGTGCGTCAGGCTGTCCCAGTACAGGTTCGCGAGATACTCGCTGGGACGGCGCCGCAGCCGCCCCTTCGCCGCGCGCCGCGCGGCGTAACCCTGGTCGAGCCGGCCGACCTGGTACGGCAGGTACCCTCCGCCATGCGCGAGGATGACGCGGAGCCTCGGGAACTGCTCGAAGACGGCACCCATGATGAGACGCGAGGCCGCGAGCGCCGTCTCCAACGGAAACCCGGCGAGGTTCCACAGCGCGTAGTCCTGAAGCCGCCGCATGTCGCCCCAGTTCTGCGGATGCAGAAACAGCGGGACGGCGAGCCGCTCCGCCGCCGCGTACACCGGCCGCAGGCCGGGATGGTCGAGGTCGCGGCCGTTGACGTGGGTGCAGATCTCCGCGCCGCGCAGCCCCAACTCCGTCACCGCCCGGTCGAGCTCTGCAGCGGCCCGCTCAGGGTCCTGCATCGGCAGCGTGGCCAGCCCGACGAAGCGGTCCGGGTGCGCCCGGACCAGTTCCGCCATGCCGTCGTTTTGGGCCGCAGCGATGCGCGCTCCAAGCGCCGGCTCAACCCAGTAGTAGAACTCCTCCGGCGACGGCCCGATCACGGCTACGTCCAGGCCCCGCCGGGTCACCCCCTCAAGGATGAGCCGTTCGTCGTACAGATCCGGCCGGAGTGCCGTGCCGGGCTCGAGGACGACGTCCGGCGGGGCGTGGTAGACCATGCGCTCCACACCCCCCGAGCGCTCGGTGTGCACCGCCGCGACGAAGACGCCCCGGCGCACGGCGTCCGCGAACGCCGGGGGAACAACGTGGAAGTGGACGTCGAGCGACCTCACCGGCTCAGTCCGTCACCAGTCCCTCCGGACGCTCCCCCGCGATCAGCGCGATGATCTGGCGTGCCGTCGCCCTCGTCAGCTCTGTGCGCGCGTCCCAGGTCGCGCCCCCGTTGTGCGGCGCCAGTACGACGTTGTCCATCTTGAAGAACTCCGGGCTCGGCGCCATCTCCGGCGATCCCGGCGGCTCGTGCCAGAAGACATCTAGGCCGGCGCCCGCGATGGTCCGGTTCTGGAGGGCGCGCACGAGCGCCGGTTCGTCAACGAGCCGACCCCGTGCCGTGTTGATGAAATACGCGGTGCGCTTCATCATAGCAAACTCCCGCTCGCCGATGATCTTGTGGTTGCTCGGATTGTAGTCGTACTCCAGGCAGACGAAGTCGCTGCGCCTGAGGATCTCGCCCTGGTCCGCCCACTCGATGCCGAGCGCGCGCTCCTCCTCGGGCGCAAGCCGCGTGCGTTTCGTGTACAGCACGTGCATCCGGAACGCGCGCAGGCGCGGCACCATCTTGCGCGCAACGATGCCGAGGCCGAGGAGCCCGGCGATCTTCCCTGTGACGCCGATGCCCATGAGCGCCATGGTGTGCTCCTGCAGCGGCCGGCCTGATCGCGTGTAGCGGTCGGCGTCCGACAACCGGTAGGCCAGGTCAAGGATCATCGCGATGGTCAAATCACAGGTCGCCTCCGCGATCCGATCGTACACCGGCTCCCAGGGATACTGGAAGACCACGGGCACGCCAACTGCCCGCGCGGCATCTAGGTCGATCGCGTTGTTGGTTGGCAGCCGCCGGTGCACCATCGCGATGCCCTTGAGTTTCGGGTTGGCCTTGATAACGTTGGCGGTGATGATGTTCCCGCCCATCACGAAGAGGTAGTCCGCGCGCTGGGCGGCCATGATCCACTCGTCTTCGCTCATGTTGCGATCGAGACGCGGGAACATGCTTACCTCCGCGACCTCACGCAGCATGTCCAGGGCGGGTTCCGGGATCGGTTGGCTGACAAACACTCTCGGTCTCAAACCACACCTCCGCCGCAGAAATTAATCACCGCAGCAGTGCTGGCTGAACGCAATGGCGGGCGCATAGGAAATGACCTCGGTCCCGTGAGGAGGATACGGCACGATGCGTAGGGCCTCCCAACGCTGGGCTCGGGCCCTCACGATCTGGCTGCGCGTCCCGCCGCAGGTGTCGTGGCCCTGCCCGGAGTAACCGTCGTCCTTCCAGCACGGCACTGGGTCAGCGCACCGCCGGCTTCGACAGCGCGACGAGGGCCAGGAATTCGAAGACCACGGTCGCAGCCAGCAGTGATGTGATCGCGGTCGGATCGTGCGCCGGTAGGACTTCCACCACGTCGAACCCCGCAAACGGAATGCCGGCCAGTTGACGGAGCACCTGCAGTCCGAAAGCACTCGTTGGCCCGCCGGCTTCGGGCGTGCCGGTGCCGGGGGCGAACGCCGGGTCGAAGAAATCGATGTCGAAGGACAGAAACGCGGGTCCGGCACCCACCCGGCGCCGAATCACCGCGCCGACTTCGGCCGGGGACATCGGCGCGAGATCTTGCGCCAGGAGGACTTCGAAGCCCAACCGCCGGGTATCGTCGAGGTCTCCGGGCGCGTACTCGCTTCCGCGCAGTCCGATCTGGATCGACCGCGCCGTATCCAGCAGCCCCTCCTCGCACGCCCGCCGGAAGACCGTGCCGTGCGTGTACCGCACGCCCCAGTAGTTGTCCCACGTATCGGAGTGCGAGTCGAACTGGACGAGCGCCAGCGTGCCGCGTGTCGCGGCCAGCCCGCGCAGTTCGCCGAGCGTCACGGAGTGATCGCCGCCGAGCCCGATCGGCACGATTCCGGCCGCTGCGCACGCTGCCCACTCCGCCTCCACGTTTACGTAGGTGCGGGCGATATCGCCGGGCACGACGGCGACGTCGCCCCGGTCGACGACGCGGAGGGTCTCGAGGGCGTTGATCCGGTGGAACTGGTTGGACGGCCGCAGCAACACCGAGATGTCGCGGATAGCCGAGGGCCCGAAGCGGGCGCCGGTCCGGAAGCTCGCAGCCGTATCAAAGGGGATGCCAAGAATCGCCACCTCGGCGCCGGCCTCTCGCCGGGCCGGGCTGGCCGAAGGCTCAGCCGGCGGTGAGGCGCCTTCCTCTAAACCGTCGCGTGATATCGGCGAACCATCCGCGGCAGGAGGCGCCGCCCAGGGCAGCCGCATGAACGTCCGGATGCCCGAGAACCTCGGGCTCTGCGTCGCGCTCGGAAGCTCGGTCGGTCGCATCGGGGGCACCTTGGCTTCGCCGGACGTCATTCCTTGAGACCGGACAGCGCAATCCCGCGAATGAACGCGCGCTGGAAGAAGAAGAACAGCAGCACCATCGGGATCATCGCCACGGTCGAAATCGCCATCACGGAGTTGTAGGTGGTCACGTACTGCTCCTGAAACCGTTGCAGGCCGATCGGCACCGTGCGCAGGCTGTCGTCGGTGATGATGATGAACGGCCACACGAACGCGTCCCACGTCTCCCGCCACGTGAAAATCGCAAGGGTGAGGACGGCGGGCCACGACAGAGGCACGACGATGCGAAAGTAGGTACCGAGTTCGCCGGCCCCGTCGATGCGGGCCGCCTCGACCAGCGAATCCGGCAGGCTCAACAGGTACTGCCGCATCAGAAAGATGCCGAACGCGTCGGCGACGACCGGGATGACGAGCCCCTGATACGTGTTGAGCCAGCCGAGGCTCTTCACGATGAGGAACGTCGGCACCATCAACACTTCGATCGGCAGCATGAGCGTGCTCAGGACGGCGATGAACAACGCCCGCTGCCCGAAATACCGGTACTTGGCGAGGCTGTACCCGGCCATGCCGGCCAGAAGGACGTTCAGCACGGTGACCGACGCCGAGACGATGAAGCTGTTGGCGAAATAGCGGGCGAACGGAAAGTGGTTCCAGGCCTCCGGGTAGTTCGCCCACTGCGGCGGTCGCGGAACCCACTGGATCGGCAGCGCGAAGACCTCGCGCAGTGGCTTGAGCGATGTCGAGATCATCCAGAGAATGGGGGCCAGCTGCACGAGCCCCCAGCCGGCGACCAGCAGGACGCCGCACCAGTAGAGCGCATCCTGGCGCCTACCCGCGGGCATCGTCGCGGAAGAGCCGTAGCTGCAGGAGTGTGAACGTCATCGTCCCCAGGAGCAGGAAGATCGAGGCCGCGCTGGCGAGGCCCATCTTGAAGAACTGAAACCCGGTCTGGTAGATGAACAGCGACAGCACCCGTGTGGCTCCGTCCGGGCCGCCGCCGGTGATGATCAGCACGTTCGTGAACACCTTGGACATCAGGATGATCGAGACGACCACCACCAGGAGGATCGTGGGACGCAGGAGCGGCAGGGTGACGTACCGGAACGCCTGTACCCCGGCCGCGCCGTCGATCGCGGCGGCTTCGTAGTACTCGTGCGGGATGTTCTGTAGCCCGGCAAGGTAGACGATCATGAAGTACGGGACAAACCGCCACAGGGCGGCGAGGATGAACCCCGGCATCACCGCCCGGGTGTCCGTGAGCCAGTGGATCGCCGGGAGACCGACAGCGTGAAGCGCAACGTTCAGCAGGCCGTACGGGTGGAACAGGAACTGCCAGATCACGGCGTACACAACGACGGGGACGATTGCCGGAAGGAAATAGATGGTCCGCAGCAGGTTCTTCCCGGGTAGGGGCGCGTTGAAGATCAGCGCCATCGCCAGCGAGAGAAACCAGATGAACCCGCAGGTACCGAAGACATAGTAGACGGTGACACCGACCGACTGGTGGAAAAGCGGATCACCGAGCAGCGTCATGTAGTTGCGCAGCCCGACAAACCGCGGTGGACTCAACAGATCATAAGTCGTCAGGCTGAGGTAGAGCGCCTGAATCATCGGGATGAACTTGAAGACGACCAGCAGCAGGAACATCGGCGCGAGGAAGAGGTAGCCCCACGCCTGGTGCCGGACCTCCGCCGACCGCAGCCATCGCGCCGCCCGCGCGGCGCGGGGCACCGTGGGAACGGGAAGGCGATGCGGGGCGCCCCCGCCGATCCGCTCCGCCCGCGCGGAGGACCCGCCGGCGACGGCGGGGGGCCCAGCACGCGTCAGCCACACCGCCTACGCCACGCGCAGGAGGCGCAACAGGTTGCCGCCAAGCACCCTGGCCTCCCGCTCCGCGCCCAGCCGGCAGGCGCGCACCGTCTCGATCGGCGACTCGTCCCCCATGTCGAAGGGGTAGTCGGTGCCGATCACCACGTGGTCGTCCCCGAGGCGCTCGACGAGGAACCGCAGCGCCGCAGTGTTGTGGGTCAGCGTGTCGCAGTAGATCCCCGCCAGGTAGGCGCTCGGGGGCTTCGGCAGGCGATCGTGGAGCTCCGCGCGCACCTTGTATCCGTGGTCGAGGCGGCCGATCTGATACGGGAAGTACCCGCCGCCATGCGCGAGGATGATCTTCAGGTCCGGGTGGCGTTCGAACACGCCCCCCGCGATCAGACGCGTGGCGGCGAGGGCCGTCTCCGCCGGGAAGCCGACGAGATTCCACAGGTGGTAGTCCCGAAGACGCCGCATGTCGCCCCAGTTTTGCGGGTGCAGAAAGATCGGGACGTCGTGCCGGGCGGCCGCGGCGAACACCGGGGCGAACGCCGGATCGTCCAGGTCGCGCCCGTTGATGTGCGTGCAGATCTCGAAGCCCCTTAGGTTCAGGCGGGTCACGGCGCGCTCGAGCTCTCGGACGGCGCGCGCGCCGTCCTGCATCGGCAGCGTGCCGATGCCGAACATCCGGTCCGGATGCGCCTTCGCCAGGACCGCAATACCGTCGTTGATCACGCGCGCGATCTGGTCCGCCAGATCGGGATCGGCCCAGTAGTAGAACTGGCCCGGCGACGGCCCGACCGCCGCCGCGTCCAACCCCCGCCGGTCGAGGCCCTGGAGCATCAGGCGAGCATCCGAGCACCGCGCATCGATCTCCGCGTCCGGCTCCAGCACCACCCCGGCCGGCGCGTGGTACACCATGCGCTCCACGCCGCCACGGCGCTCGATCTCCACCGAGTCGCGGAACATTCCGCGCCGCACCGCCTCGTAGAACTCCGGCGGCACGACGTGGAAGTGGACGTCGACCGCGTCCATCCGGCGACTCTACTTAGAGATCGCCCTGGTGAACTCGTCCGATGCTTCGGCGAGCGCGGTCTTCGGGTCCACGTCCTTCAGGATCACGCGATCCACCATCCGCGCGATGATCGTCTGAAGGTCGGCGTAGTAGGTCGTGCGTCCCAGCGGCCGGCCGACGGACAGATCGTGCGTGAAGGCGGACATGAACGGTGTGTTGCGCGCCACCGGCATCGTGAGCCAGCCCCGGGTGCCCTGCAGGAATTGAATGCGCTGCCACCACATCTCGGGTTTCGAACTCATGAAGTGGATGAGGTCCCACGCCACGCGTTTCTGGGCCGCCGAGGCTCGCGCGTTGACGGTCCAATTGAACGAGTAGATGAGCGTGGCGGGGTGATCGGGCCGCATCTGGGGCAGGGGCACGACGGTGTAATTTCCCTTCATTGCCGGGTTGATCTGCTCGACGATCTTGCCGACGTGCGGGCCGGCGAAGGTCATCGCGTCCTGCTCGACGGCGAAGTCCTGGTACGGGGATGAGCAGGTGTTCGAGGTCACGGCGGGCGCCACGACGAGCGACTTCCAGGTCGTAAGGGCCTTCAGGCCCGCCTCGCTGTTGAACACCGGCTTGCCGTCTTTGATGACGTCGCCGCCGGCCTGGTAGACGAGGATATGGAAGACGTGCGCCTGCCAGTGCCCGTCGTCGCAGATGTAGCGAAATTCGAAACCCTTCTGCGTGACCCGGTCGCCCTGCTTCTTCGTGAGGATTTTGTTGAGACGCGCCACGTCGTCCCAGGTCTTCGGCGCATCCTTTGCCGGATCGAGACCGGCGGCGCGGAACATCCGGTTGTTGATGTACAGGCTGTGCGCGTTCAGCTGGTCCGGCACCGCGTACAGGCTGTGGCCCGCGGTCACGGCGTCCAGGACGTGGGGCAGGTAGAGTGCAAGGACGCCGTCAACGCTCGACTGCCCCCAGGCCGCCGGCGGGAGTGGCTCCACCGCCTTGGCGGCGATGTACTTCTGAAGGTTCGCGTCCGAGGCCTCGAAGATCTCGGGCGCCGTGCCCGCGGCGATCGCCGCGGCGACCTTCAGCGATTTCACGTCGGTCTCGAAGTTGACCTTGACGTTCGGATGGAGTTTCTCGTAGTCTGCGATCAACTCGCGCAACAACGCCGACTTCGTGCCGTCGCCGCCGTCCCATTCGGTGAGCGTGACCGGTCCGGTGGGTAGCACCCAGCCGGCGACCGCCGCAGCGGCCGGCGAAACGTCGGCTCCCCGCGGAAGCCCCACAACGAAAGAGATTGCCAGGACCGCGACGGCTCCGGCTGCAAGACGGCCGCAACGCAGCATAGGCTCCCCCTCCTCGTCACACGTTGAGCGCCCGCCACGCGCCCCCGGTGGAACGCACGGTCGGAAGCCGGTTCCCCTAGCGATGAAATTCGAGCACGGTCAGCCCCTCGTGCCGGTCGATGGCATAGACGAGCCCCCGGCGATCCACGAACACATCGTTGGTCTGCGCGACCGGCCGTCCCCGTCCCGGGGGCGGGACGTAGGCGGCCACCTCGCGGGGCCGGTAGGGATCGGAGATATCGACCGCTCGCACCCCCCCGCTGAACCAAGCGACGAAGACGATGTTGTCCTCGCGAATGTGCTCCCACGGCTGATGCGCCCCGAACCGCTGTCCCGGCACGGCGAGGCCAGCCGGATCGACATGATAGGTTGCCACAGGAACTGGCCGCCGCTCGTTCGTGATGTCCAGCACCCACATGAATGCCGGCGGATCCTCGAGCACATCGTCCGTCACGTCTTCGTCCGTGACGACGGCAAACCGCCGGTTCCGAATCGGATGCGGCACGGGGAGAAACGTGTGGGTCGGCGCCGTGTAGGGCGGATCCCACGCGATCCCGCCCACGGTGCGCGGGCGTTGGAGATCCGAGATGTCCACGATCATCACGCCGGCGTGGCCGCACGCTGCGTACACGCGGTCGCCGCGAGCGAGGGCGAGATGCACCCAGTGGTCAGCCGGCAGCGGTTCACAGGATGCGGACGCCTCTTGACCGGGAAAGGACCAGTGCCCCGCCACTGCGGGATGCACCGGGTTTGCGAAGTCGACGATCAGGAGGATGTTCGACCGGAATCCAGGCCACTCGGTGGAGAGGAACGCATGTGTGCCGCGGAGGTCGAAGCGATGCACGCCCCGGCCGGTGGTGCGGAAGAACGCGATCTCGCGCGGCCGGCGCCGGTCGATGACATCGAAAACTTTGAGCCCCACATCGGGGGCGCGGGTGCGGTCGCCTTCGGGGTACCGCTCGTAGTTCACGAGCATCAGGTCATCGGCGACCCTCACCTTGTGCGAATGGATGTCGTCCGGCACGCGCAGCTGCGCGAGCACGCGGGGCTGGGCGGGATCCGCAACGTCGAGAATCGATGTGCCGTGGGGTGGCGCCATGTGTCCCACATACGCGTACGGCCCCTCCACGACGATCTGGCCGCCGCCGGGCAGCGCCAGCCGCCCTACCGGCTCGAACGTCGCGACCGACCTCCGGGCGCTTCGCAGCATGTCACTGACCGTGGACCGGACGTTCCTTAACCACAGTGCGCGTCCGGGACTGAAGATTCAAGGTGCCCGTCGCACCACCCAGTCGCCTCGATCTGTGCGGTCTGCACAGGACCGGTAGCCAGATCGAACGCTAAGTCGCAGGACGGGCCGCGGTATCCAACAGATGTTCGATCTCCTTCATGACCGCGAGATCACGACGGATCGCCGGTTCGTCCAGGGACCGGCCAAGCAAGGCCTGCGCTCGCTGGATACGGGCCCGAATGGTGTTCCGGTGAATGCCCAACGCCGCCGCCGCGGCCTCCCGATTGAATCCCGAGTCAACAAGGGCCCACAGCGTTTCGCGCACGGCGCGGCCATCCGGACCGGCCAGCACCTCGCCGAGGGTCCGGACATACGCGGCCTGCAGGGATGCGGAGTCGGAGATCTGCGCCAAGAGATGCGCGAGCGTCAGATCCTCGAAGAACAAGACACGATCGGTCCCCTTCGCCATGCCGATCGCACGGTCGGCTTCCCAATACGCCTTGGCAACGCCCGACAACCCGGCGTGGGCGCTCCCTACCGCGATCAGCAGCGGCGCCACGCCGCCCGCTCCGTGAAGATGCTCGTGCACGAGACGCGCAAACCGGCGCAGCCCGTCGCTCCCCGTCATCCGTCCGACGGGGAGCAGACAGACGATACGGTTGAGCGAGTAGGTGGACAGAACGGGAAGCCGCTCTTGTCCGAGCAGCCGGCGCACGATCTGCGAGGCGCGCTCGCGCCGGTAGTATTCCTCCCGGGTGCTGAGCGGCCACTTCCGGCTGCGTCCCGCGCGGTCCGCGAGCGAGACGATCATCACGGCATAGCGGTCCCCCGGGTCGTACCCAAGCAGCCGCGCCCGCTCGATCAGGTCTTCCTCCGGCACGTCTCCGCGGATCAGCGCGTCGACGACGGTGTGACCGATTCTCGCCTCAACCGCCGCTTGCGACCGCTGTCGCAGAATGTGCAAGGCGGCGACCATAGAACCGTGCTCCGCAACACGCAGTTCCAGATCGCCGAGAGGTGCTGCGCCCTCCAGGATCCACAGATACCCGAGCAACTCGCTGCCGGCCCGGATCGCGCAGGCCGCGCGGCCGGCCAGCCGCATGGCGCCGTCGGTGCTGCGCAGACGCTCGCGGACGGTCTCCGCGGCGCGGCAGCTGCGGAGCGCCGGTACGGAGCCGGAGGCAGGCCCGCCCGCCGCCTGCGCGGCGGCGGGCCCCTGCCCGCCATCGGCGTGCGCGAGCGGCCGGCAGTCCGCATCCTCGATCGTGACGGAGCGGCGCGTCAACCGCGAGACCGTCCGGGCGATATCGTTGAGATCCCGCGCCTCCACCGCTGCCGCGGTGATCTGACGATGATAGCGGTCGGCGCGTTCGATCATTTCGTATTGCCGCCGGATCAGCTCCCGCCCGACGGCCTCCGTGACGTCGGCAAACCGCAGTTTGCGTGGAGCGACGAGGACTGGCAGCGAGAGACGGGCCGCTTCGTCTACAACATTGGCCGGAATCTCGCCGAGGAACGGACCAGGGTCGAAGAGAATCGCCGCCAGCCTCTTCGCGTTGAGCGCCCGGATGGTGCGGCGGCTCGTCTGCTCGACCTCCGGCCAGCCATACCCCGTGGTCAGGAGCAACTCGCCGCCCTGGATCCACTGGACAATCTCCGGGTTATCGATGATGTGACACCAGCGAATCTGCCGGTCGAGGCCGGCGCCGCCCGCGACGACCTTCACGTCCCGGAGCACGTCGAGCTCCAACGCCTGCCTGACCGTCAGCACAGCTTCGCCTCGGGCACCCCCGGCGGACGCCGTCGCCGCAAGCCCGCGCAAGGACATTCGGCGCATCCCCGGGCTTCCCTGCGCACAGTCAAATCGGAAGCCCGCGTCCGGACGCGTCCGTCGCCGGAGGAGCCGCTTGCGCCGGCGCTGGGTGCGGCGATCGCGGACGTGGCTGGCTACCCCTCGGTCCGCAGCAGCAGCCCGGTCTCGCGGGCGATCCGCATCACCCAGGCGAAGACCGCGGCGGCCAGGCCCAGCAGCACCGCGTTCTCCACAGCCGCCCACCCGACGTGCGCCCACGGGACCGCGCGCCCGGCCAGGACCGCCCGCATCCCCTCGAACGCGTGCGTCGTCGGCAGGATCCAGGCGGCAGCCTGCAGCGCGGGCGGGAGGACCGCCACGGGGTAGAACACCGCGGAGAACGGCTGGAACAGGAACGCCAGCGCCCACGCCAGCGCCTCGGCGCCCTGCCCGAAGCGGAGGATCAGCGCCGTCGTGATGATCCCCATCCCCCACGCCGCGAGGATCAGGTTGAGGACGAACGGCAGGAGGCCCAGCCCATACTGGAAGATGTTGAACGCGTACAGCGCCAGCGCGAGCGCGGCCAGCAGGAACCCGATGACCACGATCTTCATCACGCCCAGCAGCATCGTCGCCAGCAGAAACTCGACCGTGCTGATCGGGCTCACGAACACGTTGACCAGATTTCGCGTCCACACGTCCTCCAGGAACGACACCGAGATCGCCTGCTGGACCCGGAAGAAGATGTCCCACAGGATCATCCCGCCGATGAGAAACGCCACCGCGACGCCGGCGCCCCCGCGGAGCCGGGCCACGTAGACGCTGAGGAAGCCCCAGACGAGGAGGTCCAGGACCGGCCAGTAGATGATCTCCAGCGACCGGATCATACTCCGCCGGTACAGGAAGAGCTGCCGGAGGAGGAGCGCCACGATCCGGCCGGCGCTGATCCCGGGCCGCAGCGCGATCTCCGCCGGCGGGACCGGGGAGGTCGGCCCCGGAGCGGCCGCGCGCACGGCGCTCACGGGGCGCTCACCTCCTGGCCCTCGCGGGCGAGGTCGAGGAACATGCGCTCGAGCGTGTCGCGCTCGAACCGCCGGAGCACGTCGCGGGGCGGTCCCTCGGCGATCACACGGCCGCGATGGAGGAAGAGAATCCGGTCGCTCAACCGCTCGACCTCCTGCATGTTGTGCGAGGTGTAGAAGATCGTCATGCCGCGCTCCGCGCGGATCTGCCGCAGGATCTCGCGCACGCGCTCCGCGCCGTCCGGATCCAGGCTGGCCGTCGGCTCGTCGAGGAACAGGACCTGCGGATCGTTGAGCAGCGCCTTGACGAGCCCGAGCCGCGTGCTCTCTCCCGAGGAGAGGCGGCCGGTGGTGCGGCCCTCCATCCCGGCGAGGCCGAACCGGGCGAGCAGCCCCTCCATCCGCGACCGCGCGTTGCGCACGCCGTAGAGGCGGGCGAACACCGTGAGGTTCTCGCGCACGCTGAGGTTGCCGGGCAGCGACACGTAGGGCGACGTGAAGTTCACGCGCGCGAGGACCCGCTGGCGCGCCTGCGGCATCGGAAGGCCGAGGACCCGCACACGGCCGCGCGTCGGCCGCAGCAGCCCGAGCAGCATCGCGAGCGTGGTGGTCTTGCCGGCCCCGTTCGGGCCGAGGAACCCGACGATCTCCCCCGGGGCAACCGAGAACGAGATGTCGTCCACGACCACGAGCCGGCCGAATGCTTTGGTGAGCTGTTCGACGGCGATCGCCGGCACCGCATGCTGGTCCACGCCAGCCATTATACACTGGCGGCGCGGGCGCCCCGGTGACGCCGCGCTCGTGCGCGCAAAAGCGCGGGCGATCAGCGCGACGGCCGGCCCGGCGGCGCGGACCGAGCGAGGACGAACTCGGCAAAGCGGCGCGCGACGGGGGAGAGGACCCGCCGCTTCTCGCGCACCATGTAGAGCGTGCGGCGCAGCGGGACGCCCGCGAGGCGCACCCCCACGACGCGCCCATCTGGGCGATCCGCGAGCGCCATCGAGGACACGAACCCGATCCCGTAGCCGGCCCGCACCGCCGACACGATCGCCTGCGTCGTGGTAAGCGTCATGCTCACCCGGTACGGTGGAAGCTGGAGCCCGCGCTCGGCCAGCGCGCGGCGGACGCTCAGCAGGGTGCCGGAGCCGCCTTCTCGGTCCACGAAGCGCTGACCGGCGAGCGCCCCGAGCGGGACCTCCGCCGCCGGGGCCAGCGGGTGGTGCGCCGGCACGGCGAGGACGATCTCGTCGTCCGCCACCGGATCGAAGCGCAGCCCGTCCCGCTTGATCCGCGCGCCGACGAAGCCCACGTCCCAGCGTCGCTCGAGCAGCTCGCTCGTGACCTCTTCGGAGTCGGCGGTGAAGACGACCGGCCGCACGTCCGGGTGGCGTCCGGTGAACTCCGCGACGAGCCGCGGCACGAGGAACTCTCCCGGCGTCGTGCTGGCCGCCACGCGCAGCGTGCCCGCGAGGCCGGCCTCCGTCCCGCGCAGCTCGTCGAGCAGCTGCCGGTGACGTGCCAGCAGTTCCTCGGCGTAGGCCCGGAACCGCTCGCCCGCCGGCGTGAGGGTGACGCCGGCGGGGGTCCGCGCGAAGAGGGACACCTGGAGCCGCCGCTCCAGCTTCTGCATCTGGCGGCTCAGGCCGGGCTGGGTGAGGCCGAGCTCCCGGGCCGCGGCGGTCAGGCTGCCGCAGGCGGCCACGCGCAGAAACGCCTGGAGCTCGCTCGGCTCCTCCATCTGGCGATCCCCTCGGTGCGTCCGAGGGACATACCGAATCGGTAGGACGCTTGAGCGTAGCATACCAACTCGGTATGGTTTGCTCAAGGGAGCGCGGGCGGTGCTTCCGGCGCGCCCGTGCGGAGGGCAGGGGGACAGGCTGAGTATGGAAGATCGAGCGGCGACGGCACCGGGCCGGCTTCCGGAACACCTGCGCGGCCTCGGCGTCCTGCTCGCGATCGCGGTCCTAGGGCTGTTCATCGTCAAGTGGAACCCGTATTTCCACCGGGCCCTCGCCGCGGCCGTCCGGCACTCGATCGGCAGCAACATCGTCTTCAGCACCGGCGTCGCGGCGCCCTCGCCATCGGTGGCTGCCGCCATCCAGTACGCGCAGAGCTACTTCAAGTCGGTGTGGCAGGCGTGGGTGCTCGGGTTGCTGCTGGCCGCCACGATCGAGACGCTGCTCCCCCGCGACTGGCTGACCCGTGTGCTCTGCAGCGGGACCCTGCGCTCGTCCGTGCTCGGCGGCGTGCTCGCGCTGCCGGGCATGATGTGAACGTGCTGCGCCGCACCGGTGGCCGTGAGCCTCCGGAAGAAGGGAGCCTCGATCGGCAGCACGGCAGCGCTGTGGCTGGGGAACCCCACGCTGAATCCCGCCGTCCTGGCCTTCATCGTGCTGACGCTCGGCTGGCCCTGGGCGGCCCTGCGGGTGGCGCTGGGCGTCGCGCTCGTCCTCGGCGGCGCCCTCCTGGCATCCCGCCTCGTCGCGCAGACGGGCCGGAACGCCCCGGACGCCGCCGCGCCTGAGGTTCCGCCGCGGACCGCCGCGGAGGCGGGAGAACAGCCTGGGGCGTCCAGCTGGCTGCGCAGCCTGCTGCGACTCGCGGTGCGCCTCACGCCCGAGTACATCGTGATGGTTGCGCTGCTGGGGGCGGCGCGCGCGTTCTTCTTCCCATCCGGCGGCCTGCACCTGGGCGGCGATCCCCTCGTCCTCGCGGCGCTCGCGGTCCTGGGGACGCTCTTCGTCATTCCCACGGCGGGCGAGATCCCGATCATCCAGACGATGCTGGCGGCCGGGGTGGGGGCCGGTCCGGCCGGCGTCCTGCTGCTGACGCTCGCGCCGGTGAGCCTGCCGTCTCTGCTCATGCTCGCGCGCGTGCTCCCCGTGCGCGTGCTCGCGCTCCTGGGCGGCCTGACCGCGGCCACCGGGCTGCTCGCGGGGCTGCTCGCGCACGCGTTCGGCCTGTAGGGGTCCACCGTGCGCCGGACCCCGGACGGGCGCCCGGGCCGGCCCTGCCCCTCCGCACCCGCTGCCAGACCCGGCGCGATGGCGTGCTGGCGTGCGTGCAGCGCGATGTCCGGCCTCCGCCGGGCATTGCAGCCGGCGTCCTTCGTCCCCTGCGAGCGATCCCGGGCGCGGGACGGATGGGAACGGGCGCGTCCCCGGGGACCGCGCGCGCGGCCCGGGCATCGCGGTGGAGCAGCGCTCCTCCCCGCGGCGCCCACCGGGTGGGCCGGGAAGGAGTGCCGCCGGACGCCGCCTAAGCCTCCAGCGTTTTCGTCCAGGAGGCCCGCGGACTGCCCGCGGCCCCGGCCGAGCGCTCCCCTAGGAGGTCGCTGATGGTCCTCCCCCTCGATGCCACCGTGACCGCGCAGGACCTGGCCGAGTACGTGCGGGATGCTCGCGAGCGCACGTTTGAGCTGGTCGCCGATCTCACCGACGAGCAACTGATGGGGCCGCGCCTCTCGATCGTCAACCCGATGCTCTGGGAGATCGGGCACATGGCGTGGTTCCAGGAGAAGTGGGTCCTGCGGCACGTGTGCGGCGAGCAACCGATCCGCGCCGATGCGGACGCGCTGTACGACTCGATGGCGGTGCCGCACGACGCGCGATGGGACCTGCCGCTGCCGTCCCGCGAGGAGACCCTGGCCTACATGCGCGCGGTGCGGGACCGCGTGTGCGAGGTGCTCGCCCGTGGCGCGCCGGGTCCGGAGCTGGCGTACCACGTCCTCTACACGGTGTTCCACGAGGATATGCACACGGAGGCGTTCACCTACACGCGGCAGACGCTGGCGTATCCCGCGCCGCGCCTGTTTCGCACCGGCGCCGGATCGGACGCCCCGGCGCGGGAGCTCGGACAGCGCGATCCCCGGGGCGCGGCCGGTGGTGGGCCGCTCCCGGGCGACGTGGAGGTGCCGGGCGGCACGCTCGCGCTGGGCGCCACGCCGGACGAGCCGTTCGTCTTCGACAACGAGAAGTGGGCGCACCCGGTGGAGGTGGGGCCGTTTGCGATCGCGCGCGCGCCCGTCACCCAGGCCGAGTTCGCGGCGTTCGTGGACGACGGCGGCTATCGGCGGCGTGAGCTGTGGAGCGAGGACGGGTGGGCGTGGCGCGAGCAGGCCCGCGCGGAGCATCCGGTGTACTGGCGGCGCGACGCCGGCGCCTGGCTGCGCCGGGATTTCGACGAGTGGCGCGCGCTCGAGCCGCACCGCCCGGTCATTCACGTCAACTGGTACGAGGCGGACGCCTACTGCCGGTGGGCGGGCCGCCGGCTGCCGACGGAGGCGGAGTGGGAAGCCGCCGCGGCGTCGGATCCGGGGCCGGGCGGCGCACGGCTGTCCGGTGCGAAGCGGCGCTTCCCGTGGGGGAACGAGCCCCCGACGCCGCGGCGCGCGAACCTGGACTGGCAGGCCATGGGCTGTCTGGATGTCGGCGCCCTTCCCGCGGGCGACAGCGCGTTCGGATGCCGGCAGATGATCGGCAACGTCTGGGAGTGGACGAGCAGCACGTTCCTGCCCTATCCGGGCTTCACCCCGGATCCGTACAAGGAGTATTCCGAGCCCTGGTTCGGGACGCGGAAGGTCCTGCGCGGGGGCTGCTGGGCGACGCGCTCGCGGATGCTGCGCAACACCTGGCGCAACTACTTCACGCCGGACCGGCGCGACGTGCTGGCGGGATTCCGCACCTGCAGGGCGGGCGGCTGAAGGACCGGTGGGTCTCTGTCTCGGGCGCGGCCGCGGGGTGCCGGGCAGCGTAGCGCCGCTGAGATGCGCGTCTGCCTGATCACGCCGGCCCCGCCCGGCTCGCGCAGCGGCAACCGGGTCACCGCGATCCGGTGGACGCGCATCCTCCGGGCGCTCGGGCACCGGGTCGCCGTCCGCGAGGAGTACCGCGACGACCGCTGCGACCTGCTGGTGGCGCTCCACGCGCGGCGCAGCTTCTCATCCGCGGCGCGCTACCGCGACCGGCACCCCGGCGGGCCGCTCGTCGTGGTCCTGACCGGCACCGATCTCTACGGGGACCTGGACACCGACCCGCTCGCGCAGCAGGCCCTGGAGATGGCCTCCCGGCTCGTGCTGCTGCAGCCGCTGGGCATCGCGCAGCTCCCGGCGCACCTGCACGACAAGGCCAGGGTGATCTACCAGTCCGCCACGCCGCCGCCGGGCGCGCGGGCGCCGCGGGCGGGCACCTTCGACGTGTGCGTCCTCGCGCACCTGCGGCCGGTCAAGGACCCGCTGCGCGCGGCGCGGGCGGCCCGGATGCTCCCCGCCTCCTCCCGGATCCGCATCGTGCACCTGGGAGCCGCGCTGAGCCCCGAGATGGAGCGGGAGGCCCTCGCCGAGCAGGCCGACAACCCCCGCTATCGCTGGCTCGGCGAGCGCCCGCGCTGGCGGGCGCTGCGCATCCTCGCGGGCAGCCGGCTCCTCGTCCTCAGCTCGCGCACGGAGGGCGGCGCAAACGCGCTCTCCGAGGCGATCGCCTCCGGCGTGCCCGTGCTCGCCTCGCGGATCCCCGGCTCGATGGGGATCCTGGGCGCCGAGTATCCCGGGTACTTCCCGGTCGAGGACACCGGCGCGCTCGCCGAGCTGCTGCGGCGCGCGGAGACGGATGCGGCCTTCTACCGGGCGCTGGCGGAGGGGTGCGAGCGCGTGAGGCCGCTGGTCGATCCCGCCCGCGAGCGGCTCGCGTGGGACGAGCTGCTGCGGGAGCTCTGCGCCGTGTCATGCGCGAGCGGGACGATATCCTGACGCGCTCCGGGCGCTTCGCCCTCGTCGACGCCGGGGGCCCGGGCGAGCACGCCGCGTTCGCGCGTGACGTCAGGGCGGGGCTGCTGGCGCACCCCAAGCGCCTGCCGTGCTGGTACTTCTACGACAGCGAAGGCTCGCGCCTGTTCGAGGCGATCTGCGAGCTGCCCGAGTACTACCTCACGCGGGCCGAACAGGCGATCCTCGAGGAGCGATCCGGCGAGTTGGCCTCCCTGTTCCGTGGCCCGATCACGCTCGTCGAGCTCGGCAGCGGGAGCGCCCGGAAGACCCGCGTCCTCATCGAGGCGCTCCTGCGCCGCCACGGGACGGCGCGGTACATGCCGGTGGACATCTGCCGGCCCGCGCTCCTCGACAGCGCGCGCGCGCTGCTCACCGACTACCCCGCGCTGGAGATCCGCGCCGTCGCAGGCGAGTACTCCGACGGGCTCCGCCACGTGGCCGAGGAGGCGGACCGCCCCAGGCTGATCCTGTGGCTCGGCTCGAGCATCGGCAATCTGGACCGGCCCGAGGCGGCGGAGTTCCTGCGCCGCGTCCGGGAGGCGGTATCGGCGCACGACCGCCTGCTGCTCGGTATCGATCTGCGCAAGGACCGCGCGGTCCTGGAAGCAGCCTACGACGACGCCCAGGGGATCACGGCACGGTTCAACCGCAACCTGCTGGTGCGCATCAACCGCGAGCTCGGCGGCCGGTTCGACCCCGGGCGCTTCTTGCACCGCGCGGTGTACAACGCGGAGGTCGGTCGGATCGAGATGTACCTGGTGAGCGAGGGTAGCCAGCGCGTGCGCATCGAGGCCCTCGATCTCGCCATCGCGTTCGCCCCGGGCGAGGCGATCCACACGGAGAACTCCTACAAGTACTCCCCCGCCGAGATCGACGCGCTGGCGTCCGAGGCCGGCCTGCGCCTCGAGCAGCGGTGGGTGGACGCCGCCGGCCGCTTCAGCGTGAACCTCTGCGCGCCCGCGTCTCGGTGACCGCGGCGGCGCAGACAGGCCGGCGCGGGGAATCGGCGCTCCCCGCCCGGTGCGCCGCGAGGCACTGCGGAGGAGCGGGCTGCGTCTCCACCGAACCGCAAGCGGGGTACAAGGAGGGTATCGATGTCCCACGACGATATCGAGCTGCTCATTCCCGGCCCCGTTCCCGTCAGCGCCGAGGTGCTCGCCGCGATGGCCGAGCCCGTGCGGCAGCACTACGGCCCGGACTGGCTTCCCTTCTATGGGGAGTTCACGGCCCGTCTGCGCCGGGTCTTCGCCACCACCGCGTCGGTGTATCCCATCCCGGCCTCGGGCAGCGGCGGGATCGAGGCGGTGCTGGGCAGCCTGGCCGGCGCGGACGGCCACGTCGGGGTCGTCGTGAACGGGTTCTTCGGCCACCGGTTGCTCGACATCGCCCGCTCGTACTCCCGCCACGTCGAGGCCCTGGAGGTCCCGTGGGAGCGGCCCGCCGATCCGGAGGAGACGAGACGGTGGCTGCGCGCGCGGGACCTCCACCTGCTCGCGGTGGTGCACAGCGATACGTCCACCGGCGTCCTCAACCCCGTCGCGGAGCTCGCATCGGCCGCGCGCGAGGCGGGCGCGGCGACCGTGGTGGACGCCGTGTCGTCCCTCGCCGGGACGCCGGTGGAGACCGACGCGTGGGGGCTCGCGGCCGTCGCCTCCGCCTCGCAGAAGTGCCTGGAGACTCCGGCCGGGCTCGCGCCCGTGGCGGTCGCGCAGGAGGGGTGGGACATCATCGACCGCCAGACGTCGCCGGGGTGCGGCTGGTACCTGAACCTGCGGAGATGGCGGCAGTACGAGCGCGAGTGGCCGCACCACCCGTATCCGGTGACGATCCCGAGCAGCATCGTCGTCGCGCTCGACCGCGCGCTGCGGCGCATCCTCGACGAGGGCCTCACGGCCCGCTTCGAACGCCACCGCCGCGCGGCGGCCGCCCTGCGCGACGGCCTCGAACGGCTGGGGTTCCGGGTGCTGGCCGACCGTCGGTGGGCGTCGCCGACCGTCACCGTCGCGTACCCCCCCGCGGGGGTGGACGCGACCGCGCTGATCCGGACGCTGCGGGCGCGGCACCGGATCGCGATCTCCGGCGGCCTCATGCACCTCGCCGGGCAGGTCATCCGCATCGGCCACCTCGGCTCGCAGGCGCAGCTGGAGCGGATGCAGCGTGTGGTGGGCGCGCTGGAGGCCTGCCTCCGGGAGGGCGTCCCGACGACACGCTGACGGAGACAGGGTCGGCCCTGAGCGCACTTCCGAATCCGTGACCCGACAGGAAGCGACGGGCCGGCCCCCCGCGGCCCCACCAAATCCGTTGCCAGACTGGCGCTCGCCCGGGTGCGCCTACCGGAGATGATGAGGGTCGAGCGCGTCCCGCAGGCCGTCGCCGATGTAGTTGATCGCGATCACGGTGAGGAAGATCATCAGGCCCGGATAGACCGCGGTCCACGGGGCGGTCGTCATCTGGTCCTGGGCCGCCTGCAGCATGTTGCCCCACGTCGGCACGGGCGGCTGGACGCCGAACCCGAGGAAGCTCAGGCCGGACTCGGTCACGATCGAGCTCGCGACCCGCAGCGTCGCGGCGACGATGATCGGGCTCAGGCTGTTGGGCAGGATGTGCCGCACGATGATGCGGGCGTTGCCCGCGCCGAGGCCGCGGGCTGCCTCCACGAACGTCGTCTCCCGCAACGAGAGGAACGAGGCGCGCACGAGGCGCGCGACGGTCATCCAGGAGAGCAGGGCGATGACGAGGACGATCGCGAGCACCCCGCCGCGGAGGAACGGCACGGGGGTGGTACGGAGCACGAGGGTCAAGAGGATGAGGACAAAGAGCGACGGGAACGAGAGGACCATGTCGGTCAGCCGCATCAGGACGCCATCGACCCACCTCCCGTAGTACCCGGCCAGGGCGCCGACGGCCGTGCCGATCGTGACCGCGAGCGCCATCGCCATCACCCCGATCGTCAGCGACACCCGCCCGCCGTAGAGGACCCGCGTCGCGAGGTCGCGCCCCAGGTCGTCCGTCCCCATCGGGTGCCGCCAGCTCGGCGCGGCCAGCCGGTGGTCGAGATCCGACCTCTCGGGATCGTACGGCGAGATCACGCGCGCGCCGGCCGCGCCGAGGGCGAACGCCGCGACGAGGCACAGGCCCGCGAGCGCCATCCGGTGCCGGCGAAACCGCGCCCAGGCCAGCTGCGCCATCGTGCGGTGACGGCCTCGCCGGGGCACGCGCGGCGGGGCGCCCGCGAGCACGACCTCGCCCGCGCCGGCGCGGGACGGGACCAGGGCGGGATCGGCCGGGACGCCGGGGGAGAGGTGGCGGAGGTCCCTAGACATACCGGATCCGGGGGTCGAGGCACCCGTAGACCACGTCGGCGGCGAGGTTCGAGAGGATGATCAGCGCCGCGTTGACCATGATGATGCCCATCAGCAGCGCGTAGTCGAACCGCAGCGCCGAATCGTAGAACAGCCGCCCCATCCCGGGCCAGCTGAAGATCGTTTCGGTGAACAGCGCGCCGCTGAACAGCGTCGGGAGGTCGAGCGCGATCACCGTCACGAGCGGGAGCGCGGCGTTCTTGAACGCGTGCCGCCAGACGACGCGCCGGCCGCCGGCGCCTTTGGCGCGCGCCGTGCGGATGTAGTCCTGGTGCACGACCTCGAGCATGCTCGCTCGCATGTACCGCACGTACTGCGCCGCGGTCGCGAGCGTGAGCATCGAGACCGGCAGGATGAGGTGAGACACCCGGTCCCACACCGAGAACGGCTCCCCCAGCGTATACATCCCGCCCCCGGGCAGGAGCGGCAGCCCCGTGAGCGGGTTGCGAAGGCTGACGTGGAACACGATGATCAGGATCAGCCCAAACCAGAAGATCGGCACGGACTGCCCCATGAACGCCAGCGTCGTCGATGTATGGTCGAACAGCGAGTACTGCCGGAGGGCCGAGAGCATCCCGATGGGGATCCCGAGCGCGAGCGTGACCGCGAACGCCACGCCGAGCAGGTAGATCGTGTTCGGCAGCCGCTCGCCGATCTCCACGAGCACCGGGCGGCGCGAGGCCAGCGAGTAGCCCCAGTCCCCGTGCGCGACCGCTCCCAGCCAGCGCACGTAGCGCACGTAGATCGGCTGGTTGAGGCCCAGCTCGCGCTCGATGCGCGCGAGGTCCTGGGGCGTCAGGTGGGGGTTGTTCTCGTACGCGGCGGTGGGGCCGCCCGGGATGATGTTGATGAGGAAGAAGACCGCGACGCTGATGAGGATCAGCAGCGGCACGGCCTCGAGCAGACGGCGCGCGAGGTATCGGGTCATCCGGCGTCACCCGGCGCGGCGGCCCGGCCGGTCGCACGCCGGCAGGGCGCTGTCCGGGGGTCCCCCCCGGCGACTCAGCCTACCGGGACACCCACCAGCTCTGGGCGTTCCACCCCACGTTCTCCCAGACGTTCGCGACCCACCCCTGCAGCCGCTCGCGGTAGCCGTTCATCGTCGCCCGGTCGTACAGGTAGATGTGCGGCCGATCGCTCACGATCTGCTTCATCGCGTCGCAGTACGCGGCCCGGCGCAGATCCAGGTCGGGGACGCTCCCGGCCTTCTTGATGTCCGCGTCCACGCGGTCGCTCGCGTACCGCGCGTAGTTGAACCCGCGCCCCGCGTTGTCCGCCGTCGGCATGTTCCAGGAAGCGAAGTAGCCCTCCACCTGGGCGTGGGGATCGGCGTCGGGGTTCGTCGTGTACATCAGGACATCGAAGTGCCCGTGCTTGCGGAACGCGCCGCTCGCCCAGGAGCCGAAGAGCACCGCGGACGGCACGTTCTCGATGTAGAACTCCAGCCCGATCGCCCGCATGTACTCGATGATGAGCTGCTCGGCCTGCTCCCGCAGCTTGTTCCCGGTCGTGGTCTGGAGCTTCAGGCGGAGCCGCGTGCCGTCCTTCGCGTACCGGGCGCCCTTCGCGACCCGGATGCCGTCCGGCCCGGGCACCCAGCCGGCCTCCTCGAGGAGGCGCCGGGCTTTGGGCGGGTTGTACGAGCTCGGCGGCGTCACGCACCGTGCCCAGCCGATGTGCAGCTCGTTCGTGCCGACCGTCGCCAGGCCGAAGAGCAGCTTGCTCGTGATCTCACGCTTGTTGATCCCGAGCTCGATCGCCTCCCGGACGCGAGGGTCGCCGAGGATCGGATGGGGATGCTGCTTCACCATCTCAGGAGACGGGCCATCGAGGGAGGGGTCCGCGAGGTTGAGGACGAGCCGCTCGGCGCCCGGGCCCGGCGGCGCGCTGATCTTGATCCCGGGCACGCCGCGGAGCTCCGGCACGTCGGACTCGATCAGATCCCAGACGATATCGACGTCGCCGGTCTTGATGAGCTGCTTGCCGACCTCGCGGCTGGGGACGATCCGGATAATCACACGGTCGAGGTAGGGCTGTCCTTTGATCCGATAGTTGTCGTTGCGCACGAGCGTGATGTGGTCGCCCGAGGCCCACTCGGTGAGCCGGAACGGGCCGCTCCCGAGCGGCCGACGGTTGTAGTCCCACCTCGTCATGTTCGCGGGGTCGCCGGTCGCATGGCGCGGGAGGATCCAGCGGAACCGGCTGAGGAACGGCGCGTAGAACGTCTTGTACCGCACGACGACGGTCTGCGGGGTCGGGCAGTCCACGGCCTGGATCTGATCGTACCCCGTGGTGCTGATCGCGCCGCTCTTCGGGGTGACGATCGCCTGCCAGGTGAATTTCACATCATCGCAGGTGAGCGGACGGCCGTCCGACCACCGCAGGCCGGAGCGCAGGTGGTAGGTGATCGTCTTGCCGTCCTGGGACACGCCGCCGTTCGCGCGGCTCGGCACTTCGGTGGCGAGCTGGGGGACGTACCCGCCCTTCTCGTCGTTCGCGAGGAGCCCCTCGACGACCATCGTGATGACCTCGAACGAGGCCGTCTGCGTGGCCATGTAGGGGTTGAGAAGCTCGGGCTCCTGGTAGAGCGCCATCGTGACGGTGCCCCCGCGCCGCGGCGGCTGCTGCGAGGCCGCCGGCAGTGTCAGCAGGCCGATCAGGATGGCGACGACCAACCAGCCTATCGCGGGAACCCCTCGTCGTCTCATCGCCTCCCCCTCCCAGCGCCGCAGCCAGCGCTGCGCCCGCCGGCTTGTCCGGGCCCCGGTCGCCCGGTGGACAGTCGCGTTCGGCATCCGAGAGGGGTTTCCCTACCGGCCCACGACGGGCCCGCCCGGGACATCGCGCCGGAGAGCCGGCTCCACGCGTTCGCATCGCCGTAGCGGATCGGTGTGCCACCCAACGGGGCGGGCCCCGCCTACGATGGAATCAGCAGGATCTTCCCGGCGCTCTGCCGCGAGGCCAGATACCGGTGCGCCTCCGCTGCGTCCGCGAGCGGAAACGTCCGGTCGATGCGCACGCGGAGGCGTCCGGACTTGACCCACCCCAGCACGTCGCCGGCCCGCGCCAGCAGCTCCTCGCGGGTCCGGATGTAGTGGGCCATCGTCGGCCGCGTGAGGAACAGCGAGCCTTTGGTATTCAGGACCTGCGGGTCGACGGGCGGCACCGGCCCGCTCGACTGGCCAAACAGCACGAGGTACCCGCGCGGGGCGAGGCAGTTCAGGCTCTGATCGAAGGTCGTCTTCCCCACGCTATCGTAGACGACCTGGACGCCCCGGCCGCTGGTGAGGCGCTTCACCTCCGCCTCGAAGTCCTGCTGCGTGTACAGGATCACCTCGTCCGCGCCCGCCTCTCGCGCGAGCGCCGCCTTGGCCGCGGTGGAGGTGGTCCCGATCACGCGGGCGCCGCGCATCTTGGCCATCTGCACGAGAAGCAGCCCGACGCCCCCGGCGGCCGCGTGGACGAGTGCCGTGTCGCCGGCCGTGAGCGGATAGGTCGAGTGCGAGAGGTAGTGCGCCGTGATGCCCTGCAGCATCACGGCTGCCGCGGTGCGGGTCGCTACGCCGTCGGGAACCGGGACCAGGCGATCGGCCGGGACAGTCGCGTGCGTCGCGTAGGCACCGAGCACCCCGGTGTACGCGACCCGGTCGCCGGGCCGGACCGCGGTGACCTGCCCGCCGACGGCCTCCACGACGCCGGCCGCCTCCGACCCCACGGTGAACGGCAGCGCCATCTTGTAGAGCCCGGAGCGCTGGTAGATGTCCACGAAGTTCACGCCGATCGCCTCCAGGCGCACGAGCGCCTCGGCCGGGCCCGGCGCGGGCGTCGGGATCTCCTCGTAGCGGAGGGCCTCAGGGCCGCCGGGCTGGTGCACGCGGATGGCGTTCATGGCACGCGCTCCTCCCATCTCGGGACGTCCTCGCCGGCGCACCACAGGAAGACGTACACCCCCGTGGGACCGAGGAAGCGAAACGTACGGGAGAGTATCCCCACCTTCTCCCCGTACGAGAGCGATCTGAGGGAGGCGACGTACGCCCGGACCGATCCGTGCCGGCGGGCCAGCGCGCGCAGGATCCGGGCGTTCTCGACCGTGGCGGCGACTTTGTGCCGGTTCCGCACGATCCCGGGGTCGCTCAGGATGCGGGCGGTGTCGCGGACCGTGAAGCGCGCGACCGCGTCGATATCGAAGCCGCGGAAGGCCCGCCGGATGGACGGCCACTTCGCGCGCACGACCTGCCAGCTAAACCCGGCCTGGAACACCGCCTGCGTCAGCAGCTCGAAGTATCGCCGGTCGCTCCGCGGCACCGCCCGGGGAGGGACGATGTACCTGTGCACCGGTTACTGGAGGTGCATCACTACCATCTTGAGCTCGGTCATCTCCTCCACCGCGTACTTCGGCCCCTCCTTCCCGAACCCGCTCTCCTTGAGGCCGCCGTACGGCATCAGGTCCACCCGCCACTGGGGTCCCCAGTTGATGTGGATGTTGCCCGATTCCACCTCGCGGGCAAACCGCATCGCCCAGTCGAGGTTCTGCGTGAACACGCCCGCCGAGAGGCCGTAGTTGGTGTCGTTGGCCATCGCGATGGCGTCGTCGATCGTCGGCGCGGGCGTGACCGCGACCGCGGGGCCAAACAGCTCGCTGCGGGACACCCGCATCTCGGGCTTGACGTCGGCCAGTACCGTCGGTGCAAAGATCGCCCCCTGGCGCTCTCCGCCCACGACCAGCCGGGCGCCGCCCTCGATCGCCTCCCTGACCCACGCCTCGACCCGCTTCGCGTCGGACTCGCGCACCATCGGCCCCATCTTGGTCCCTTCCTCGAGCGGGTTGCCCGTCGTGATCGCCGCCACCTTCGGCCGGAGCGCCTCCAGGAAGTCGCTGTAGATCGGGGCCAGGGGGATGACGCGCTGCGCGCTGATGCAGACCTGCCCCGCGTTGCTGTACCCGGTGGCGGCCACCGCGCTCGCCACCTTGTCCAGGTCCGCGTCCGGCATGATGATGACGGGCGAGTTGCTGCCGAGCTCCATCGTGACCTTCTTCAGGCCGGCGATCTTGCAGATCCGCTCGCCCACATCGCGGCTACCCGTGAACGTGATCTTCCGCACGCGCGGGTCCGCGCAAAGCCACTCGCCGACCTCCCCGCCGCTGCCGGTGACGCACTGGATCCCGTCCGCCGGGACGCCGGCCTCCAGCAGCACCGCGACGAGCTTCAGCGCGGAGAGGGGCGTATCCGTCGCCGGCTTCAGGATCACGCTGTTCCCCGCGGCGAGCGCCGGGCCGACCTTGTGGGCGACGAGGTGCAGCGGGAAGTTGAACGGGCTGATGCCCACGACGATCCCGCAGGGCACGCGGATGGTAAAGCCGAACTGCTTGCCGACGCCGGGCGCTCCGTCGAGCGGCACGACCTCGCCGCCGAGGCGCTTGGCTTCGTCTGCTGAGAGGTGGAGGATCTCCGCGGCGCGCGACACCTCGAAGCGGGCCTCCGGGAGGACCTTGCCCTCCTCGAGGGTGATCGTCCGCGCGAACTCCTCCGTCCGCTGCGCCAGCAGATCGGCCGCCCGGCGCAGGATCTGCGCGCGCTGGTACCCGCTGAGCCGCCGCATCGTCTGGGCGCCGCGGACGGCGGTGGCGAGCGCGCGCTCCACGTCGTCGTGGTCCGCGCGGGGGATCGTATCGACGACCGAGCCGTCGTAGGGGTTGATCACCGGAATCGTCTCGCGCTTCTCGACCCACTCACCGCCGACGAACATCTTCATGGCCGTCTCCTCTCTGCGGGAGTCGCGGGCGGATGGCCCTACGGGATGTCCTCCCGCCCGTGATCGACATGCTGCCTGTAGAACTCCAGCACCTTGCCGCGGTCGAACGTGTCCATCCACATCCGCCAGTCCCAGGCGAGCACCGCGAACGGGTGCACCATCTGGTCGTAGGGAGCGACGACGAACTTCACGTTACCGAACTTGCTCTTCGGGAAGTCCCGGACCATCTCGTGGAACTGCGCGGACACAGACGGCGAGACCGGCGGCCTGTACACGAGCACGATGTAGCCGTGCTCCAAGCTGTGGACCCAGAAGCCGGGAGCGAGCCCCGGATAGACCCCGGTCGGCGCGGGCGACGGATAGTGCGGGCCCGACGCCGGAGGATGGGCCCGGTACTGGATCTGGGTGCCGACCGGGACGTGCTCGTACCCCTCGTCGGGGACGCGCTCGCCGAGGAGAGGCGCCGCCGGCGCCTGCGGACGAGCCGCGACCCACCAGATCGCACCGCCGGCGGCGACCGCGACCGCGGCCGCCGCAGCCCACCACGCGAGCGGCCGGCGGGCACGGCCCCGCGTGCCCGCCCGGCGGCCGGGCGCCGGCCGCCGCGCGGCCTGTGCCTTCGGTGCCGGCCGAGCCCGTACGCCGCCCGCCGTCCCGGTGTCGTGGGGCATCGATGACATCACTCCCTAGGGCGTCCCTGTGCGCGCCGCCGCGCCCACGGGGCCTGCGCGGCCGCCCGTCCGGAACGCCGATAGATGGGCATTCACGGTCCGCGCCCCGCCCCCCTGCCTCGCGCGCTGCCGCGCCCGGTCGGTCGCCTGCCGTCTCGGATCGCCTCCCGATCGCCGGAACCGGCGCGGAGGGCCGCGGACACCGGCAGGAGATCGCGGGTCGCGGGCGTGAAGCGATTAGCAGCGATCCGTCGGGCCATCCTCGGTCGTCGGGACCGCCGCAACGAAGTGGAGGTGCGGGGCCGATGCGCATCCTCGCGTGCGCGGATCTACACGGCCACCCGGAGCGGATCGCCCGGGTGCGGAGCCTTGTCGCGGAGCACGCGCCGGAGGTCGTGCTCCTCCCCGGGGACCTGACCCATGCCGGCCGGGGAGAAGACGCGCTCGCGCTGCTCGGCGACCTGCCGGTCCCCACGCTGGCCGTCTCCGGGAACATGGATGGGCCGCGCGCCGTGGCGGAGATCGCCGCGCGCGGCCGGCTCCTGGGAGACGAGCCCGTGGTGATCGCCGGCGTCTCGTTCGGCGGGCCGCACGTCCGCGAGCGCTGCGACGTGCTGGTGACGCACGAGCCGCCCGCCGGCACGCTCGATCGGGCGTGGTCCGGCCAGCACATCGGCGCGCGGCGCGTCCGCGATCTCGTCGCGCGGCTGCGGCCGCGCGTGCTCACCTGCGGGCACGTCCACGAGTCGCCGGGGATCGCGCGGGTCGGCGAGACGCTCGTGATCAACTGCACCATGGGCGACGGCCGGACGCACGGCGCCCTCATCGAGCTCGGGCCCGCGGACGTGGACGCCCGCCTGCTGTGAACCGGGCTCCGGCGCCCCGCGCGGGTCCGCCCGGAGCCGCGCCCGAGCCGGGCCGGTGGATGCGGCGCGAGATCCACGAGCAGCCCGGGGTGATGGCGCGCCTGTGCGAGCGGGCCGGCCCGCAGCTCCGCGCGCTCGGCGCGCGGCTCCGCGCCAGGCCGCCGGCCGCGGTGGTGCTCGCCGCCCGCGGGTCGTCGGACAACGCCGCGCTCTACGGACGCTACCTGATCGAGACGCTGTGGGGGATCCCGACCTCGCTCGCCGCCCCGTCGGTCGTGACGATTTACGAGGCGCGCCTCAGGCTGCGCGGCACGCTCGTGATCGCGCTGTCGCAATCCGGCGCCTCCACGGACATCGTCGAGTTCCTCGCGGGGGCGCGCGCCCGCGGGGCGCTGACGGTGGCGATCACGAACCGCGCTCGCTCGCCGCTCGCCCAGGCCGCGCACGAGACGGTGCTGCTCGAGAGCGGACCCGAGCGCAGCGTCGCCGCCACGAAGACATACACGGCTCAGCTCACCGTCCTCAGCCTGCTCGTGGCGCAGGCGGCCGGGGCGCACGGCCTGGCGGCCCGGCATCGGGACCTGCCCGGACTGGCGGAGCGCACGCTCGCCTGTGAGGACCGCATCCGCGAGGTCGCGCGCCGCTGCCGGCTGCTGCAGGAGTGCCTGGTCACCTCACGCGGGTACAACCTCGCGACGGCGCGCGAGGCGGCGCTCAAGCTGAAGGAGACCTGCTACGTGGCCGCCGAACCGCTCTCGTCGGCGGACCTGCTCCACGGACCGATCGCCATCGTCGAGCGCGGGTTCCCGGTGTTCCTCATCGCGCCGCCCGGCCGGGCGTTCCCCCATCTCGCGAAGACCGCCGCACGCCTGCATCGCCGCAGCGCCGCCACCGTGGTCGTCTCCTCGAGCGCGGCGCTGCTGCGCGGCGCCGCGCTGCCGGTCGAGGTGCCCGCCGTCCCCGACGAGGCCCTCACGCCACACATCTACGCGCTGCCGCTGCAGCTCCTCGCGTATCACCTGTCGCGCCTGCGCGGCCTCGACCCGGACCGGCCGCGGGGGCTGCGCAAGATCACGCGGGCGCTCTAGGGCGGCACCGCGCGGGATGCACCGCCGCGGAGCGGTCGGCGTCGACGCGGCGATGCGTCTTTGGAACAGGGGGGATGACGATGGACCCGCTGCTGGCCCGCCGGGTGGCGCTCGTCACCGGCGCGGGATCGGGGATCGGCCGCGCCACCGCGCTCCTCTTCGCCCGGGAGGGCGCCGACGTCGGCGCCCTGGACGTGCGCGAGGCCGCGGCGGAGGAAACGGCCGTGGCCGTCCGCTCGCTCGGCCGCCGCGCGGTGGCGCTCGCCGCGGATGTGAGCCGCGCGGACGAGGTAGCGCGCGCCGTCGCGGAGGCCTCCGCGGCGCTCGGGCACATCGACATCCTCGTCAACAACGCGGGGATCACGCGCGATGCCACGATCCGGCGGATGAGCGAGGAGGACTGGGACCTCGTCGTGGACGTCCACCTCAAGGGCACGTTCCTCTGCACCCGCGCCGTGGCGCCGCGGATGCGCGACGCCGGCCGCGGGGGCGCGATCGTGAACATCTCCTCGATCTCGGCGAAGGTGGGAAACATCGGGCAGGCCAACTACGCGGCCGCCAAGGCCGGCATCGTGGCGCTCACCAAGGTGACCGCGCGCGAGTACGCGCGCTACGGCGTCCGCGCCAACGCGATCCAGCCGGGCCTCATCGACACGCCGATGGCGCGGGCCCTCGGGGAGCAGCGCCTGGCGGAGGCCGCGGCCGCCACGCCGCTGGGACGCGTGGGCCGGCCCGAGGAGGTGGCGTCCGTGGCGCTGTTCCTGGCGAGCGACCTCGCGAGCTTCGTCACCGGCGCCGTGATCGAGGTGACCGGCGGCCGCCACATGTAGCGCGGTCGGGGCCGGAAGAGCCGCGCGCGTGCTCGCTGCCGCGCGGCGGCCAGATCCTCGTCTCGTCACGCATCGCCAGCGCGGCGGAGGAGCGCGCTGGGACCGAGGAGGCGGGGGCTCTCTCCCTACGCGGCTTCCACAAGCCCGTGCCGGCTTCAACATCGTCGGCTTGAAGCGGAGCTAATACAATCCTCCGTTCACGTCGACGATCGCACCATGCATGTGCCGCGCGCCCGGGCCCGCGAGGAACACGATGACGTCGGCCACGTCGCCAGGATCCGCCAGACGCCTGAGCGGCGTCTGCTGGATCATCTGTGCCCGCTGCTCCGGCGTCGCGACGTGGGCGAGCAGCGGTGTCTCGGTCGGGCCCGGGCACACGCAGTTGATGCGGACCCCGGTGCCGGCCAGCTCATTCGCGAGATGGCGCGCCAACCCGATCACCCCGTACTTGGAGCAGGTGTAGTGCGCGCCGTTGGTCAGGCTCGCCCGGCGGCCGGCGATGGAGGAGACGAGCACGATCGCCCCGCGCCGACGGTCCAGCATCTGCGGCAGCGTGGCCTGGACGCAGAGGAACGCGCCCTTCAGGTTCACTGCGAGGACGCGGTCCCAGTTTTCCTCCGAGATCGCGAGGATGGGATCGGGAAACCCGATGCCGGCATTGGCCACCAGCACGTCGATCGCGCCGCAGCGTTCGCGCGCCGTGGCGACCATCGCCCTCACCTGATCGCGGTCCGCGACGTCTGCCTGGACGGCAACGCAATGGCCGCCGCGCGATGTGATGGCCTCCGCGGTCGCGTCCGGCCTCCGGAGATCTACGGCGATCACGTGTGCCCCGCCCATGGCAAACCGCTCCGCGACCGCCCGGCCGATGCCCTGCGCCGCACCGGTGACAATCACGGCTGAAGCCGCCACATCGCTCACGCATCTCCCCCCTTGCGCGGTCTCGCACGAGGCGCTCCGCCCGCCACGCGCGGCGCCGCCTGGCCGCGGGCCCCCCGCGGTCCTCGCGCAAGATTGGCAACAACGCGACACGAGGTCGCACGCCGGACCGCCGGCAACGCCTCAGCCGCCGTGACCCGCATCCCGTCTCTCCCGCCGGGCGAACTCTTCCGCCGCAGCGTCCATGCGCACGAACGTTGCCCCGAGCGAGGCGAGCGCCTCGATGAGCCGCTCGAGGGCGAGCATCCGATGGCCCCGGCCGCTCACCTGGGGATGGAACGTGTAGGTGAGCACGCCCCACTCCGCGGTGCGGGCCAGGTAGCGGAAGTCGTCCACCCAGTTCTCCAGGACGTCCGCGGCGCGCCGCAGCCCCGGCAGCACGTACGCCGGGCCGCGAACGTACTCGAAGTGCGGGTAGTCGTCGAGCGACCAGCTCACCGGCATCTCGATCAGTCGGCTCGGCTCGCCCCACCGCACCCGCCCATCCGGTGAGACCTCATCGCCCTCCCGCGCCCGGTACGGCAGGCCGTCGTGGGCCATCATGCTGCTGTCGTACAGGAACCCGTGCGCGAGCAGCAGCGAGACCGTGTGCGGGCTGAGGTCCCACGACGGCGACCGGTAGCCGCGCGCGGGCGCGCCGGTGATGCGGCGGATCGCCTCGTTGCCCCGCAGCAGGACGCGCTCCTCCTCCTCGCGCGACAGGGTCGCCGGCGGCTCGTGGAGATACCCGTGGTGTCCGATCTCGTGCCCCTCGGCGTGGATCCGCGCGCACACCTCGGGATAGATTTCGATGGTGTGGCCGGGGACGAACCACGTTGCCGGGATGCGGTGCGCGCGCAGCAGGGAGAGGATCCGCTCCGCGCCGACCGCGCCGAACTCGCCCCGCGAGATCGGCGTCGGCGTCGTCATGCCGCGGGCAAGCCAGATCGAGAGCGCATCGAAGTCGAACGTCAGGCACACGAGGTGCCTCGCCACGGGACCCTCCCCAGTACGGGCCGGCCGCCGACGCGGCGCGGTCACGGCGTACAGGAGAGCTTATGCGGCGGGCAGCGCCTGCCCCTTCTGCCGCGGGCGGCCCGGGGGCGGCGCAGCGCCGACGGCGCGTGCGTCTGCGCACCTCGACCCCAGCCCGGAGGGCGGCCGCGCTACTGATAGAAGAGGTTGTTGAGGGCCTCGGCCAGCGTCGGGTGGGCAAACGTCGCGTCTCGCAGGCTTGTGTACGGGATCCGCCCCATCATCGCGATCTCGACCATGCTCGCAAGCTCGCCGCCCGCCACCCCCAGCATGGCGCAGCCGAGGATCTGCCCGCTTCCGGCGTCGACCACCACCTTCATGAACCCCCGGGTCTCGTCCATCTCCAGCGCCCGCGCCACGTGCCGCATCGGCATCTTGTACACGCGAATCTCGCGGTGCTCACGCCGCGCGTCCATCTCGCCCAGCCCCACGCGGCCCAGCTCGGGATCGGTGAAGACGACGTACGGCACGAGGCGGCCCGTCGTCGTGGCCGTCCCGCCCTGCAGCAGGTTCGTCTCGATGATCCGGAAGTCGTCGTACGAGATATGGGTAAAGGCCGGCCCGCCCTTGACGTCGCCGAGCGCGTAGAGGCCGGGCACGGCCGTCTCCAGCCGCTCGTTGACCTTGATGAATCCGCGGGCATCCGTCTCCACGCCCGCGGCCGCCAGGTTGAGCTGGTCGGTGTTGGGCACGCGGCCGGCCGCCACGAGCAGGTGCGAGCCGGTGAGGACACGCATCTCCCGGTCGTCCCGCGTGCGGAGCGCGAGGCGGATCGACCCATCCTGGCCCCGCTCGGCGTGCTGCGTCTCGGCCTCCAGCACGACCTCCACGCCGTCCTCGCGCAGGATCCTCGTGATCTCCTCGGCCACGTCGGGGTCCTCGCGCGCGAGGAGCTGCGGGCCCCGCTGGAGGATCGTCACCCGGCTGCCGAAGCGCCGGAACATCTGGCCGAACTCGAGCGCGACGTAGCCCCCGCCGATCACCAGGAGGTGCTCTGGCACGGTGTCCAGCTCCATCACGGATGTGGAGTCGAGGAACGGCACCGCCTCCAACCCCGGGATCGACGGAATGTGGGGCCGGAGGCCGGTGTTGATGAAGATCGCCTCCGCCCCGAGCACGGTGCTCCCGCCGTCGTGCAGCCGCACCTCGAGCGACTTCGGGGCGATGAACCGCGCCTCGCCCATCAGCAGGTCCAGCCCCTCCGTCTTCTCCACGCCGCGGACGCCGCCCCGGTTGAAGGCCGCCACGATGTCGCGCTTGCGCTGCCGCACCCGGGCCATCTCCACGCTCACCGGGCCGGTGCGCACGCCGTAGTCGGGCCCCCGTCTCGCGAGGTAGGCGACGCGGGCGCTCGCCACCATCGTCTTCGTGGGCGTGCATCCCACGTTCACGCAGGTGCCGCCGACGTGCGCGCGCTCGACGAGCGCCGTCCTGCGGCCGGCCTGCGCCAGCGCCTTGGCGAGCGGCGTCCCCCCCTGCCCGGAGCCGATCACGATCGCATCGTAGTGCCGCCCCGTCTCCATCCCCGTCCCTCCTGCGGCGCTGGCGGGCGCCCGCCGCCATCTGCGCAGCACGTCCCGGAAACCCTTCACGAGGAAAGCCCGGGGTCCCACGAATCGGTGCCGGCGACGCGTGGGACGGCCTAGCGCCTCTTTCGGGTTATTCCCGCGCAGCGCCTTCCGCGCTGCGGTGGCCCGGCCCGGTCGGCGCGGGAGGAACTGCCGCCGTGGGGGCGCGAATGCTGAGGTGCCGCGTCAGGCGGTGGACGATCGCGCCGCCCGAGCTGCACTCGTCGCCGCGCGGCGTGACGACCGGGCCGGCGGATGCGGGGTGGCCGATGGCGCGTCCGAGGTTGACGTTCTGGTGCGAGTTGGACGCGGATGCGCTGCGCGAGCTGCTGGCCGATGGACGCGTGGTCGACGACCTCCTGGCCCTGCAGGCCGGCGTGAGCCTCGCGCTCTCGGACTTGAGCGCGAGCCGCGCCGCCGCGGTGCGTCGCCTGACCGCCTGCGGCGTGCCGGTGACGGCGTGGCTGCTGCTGCCGAGGCAGGACGGATACTATTGCAACCTCGACAACGCGCCGCGGGCCGCCGCCCGCTACGAGGAGTTCCGCGGGTGGACCGCCGAGCACGGGCTGCGGTGGGCCGGCGTGGGCTTGGACGTCGAGCCGGCCCTCGAGGAGCTCCAGGGGTTTGCGGCCACGCGGCGCTGGCGGGATCTGCTTCCCCTGCTGCCCCGCGCGCTCGACTACGCGGGAGCGCGCCGCGGCCGGCGCGCCTACGGCGATCTCATCGCGCGGATGCACGCGGACGGGTACCGGGTGGAGAGCTACCAGTTTCCCCTGATCGTCGACGACCGCAAGGCCGGCTCCACGCTGGTGCAGCGCATCTCGCGAATCGTGGACCTGCCCGTGGACCGCGAAGTGCTGATGCTCTATTCGAGCTTCTCCAAGGCCTTCCGGCAGCCGCTCGGGCCCGGTATCCTGTGGAGCTACGCGCCCGACGCGCAGGCGATCGGGGTAGGGAGCACCGGGGGCGGCACGGAGATCCCCGCGTTGGACTGGGAGGAGCTCGCGCGGGACTTGCGGCTCGCCAGCCGGCGGACGGACGACATCGCCGTGTTCAGCCTGGAGGGGTGCGTGCGGCGCGGGTGGCTCACGCGGCTGCGGACGTTCGAGTGGGACGATCCGATCACACCGCCGCTGCGGACGGCCAAGCAGGTCGATCGGTGTCGCCGCGTGCTGCGGGCGGTGCTGTGGGCCGAGGCCCATCCGGTCGCCGTGCTCGGTGGCGTGATCGGGCTCGCCTGGGTGCTCCGGCAGGGGGCGCGGATGCGCGGTGCCGCGCCGTCGCGAAGCCGCGCGGCGCCGCGCACAAGGCGGGTGGCGGCATGGAGCGGTACGACGCGATCGTGATCGGCGTCGGCGCGATGGGGAGCGCGGCGGTGTACCATCTGGCGCGCCGCGGCGCGCGGACGCTCGGCCTGGAGCAGTTCGACATCCCGCACGACCGGGGCTCCTCGCATGGCGTAAACCGCATCATCCGCCTGGCCTACTGGGAGCACCCGTCGTACGTGCCGCTGCTGCGGCGGGCCTACGAGCTGTGGCGGGAGCTGGAGCACGTCGCAGGCGAGCGGCTCCTGGTCGTCACGGGCAGCATCGACGCCGGCCCGGAGGGCTGCCGCACGGTACAGGGCTCGCTGCGCTCCTGCGAGCTACACCACCTGCCTCACGAGACGCTGGCCGCGGACGAGCTGCACCGGCGCTACCCGGGCTACCGCCTGCCGCGCGAGATGGTCGCCGTCTACCAGCCGGACGGCGGGTTCGTCCTGTCGGAGCGCGCGATCGTCGCCCATGTCACGGCCGCCCAGGCCCTCGGCGCACAGGTGCGGGCCCGCGAGGGGGTGCTGGGCTGGGAGCCCGCCGCCGACGGCGTCAGGGTGCGCACGTCCCGTGGCACCTACGCCGCGGACCGGCTCGTGCTCACCGCGGGGCCGTGGACGGCCCGGCTCCTGCCGGCGCTCGCGCGCACCGCGGTCCCGGAGCGTCAGGTGCTGATCTGGGCGCAGCCGCTGCGGCCGGACCACTTCCGGCTCGGCGCGTTCCCCGTCTTCAACATGGAGGCGCCGGAGGGACGGTTCTACGGGTTCCCGATCTACGGGATTCCGGGGTTCAAGTTCGGGAAATATCATCATCGGCAGGAGCAGGTCGATCCGGATCGGGTGGACCGCGAGATCCACCCCGAGGACGAGGACGTGCTGCGCGAGGGCATCCGCCGCTACTTCCCGGACGCCGACGGCCCCACGATGGCGATGACCACGTGTCTGTTCACGAACACCCCGGACGAGCACTTCATCCTCGACGTGCACCCCGGGCTGCCCCAGGTCTGCGTGGCGGCCGGGTTCTCCGGCCACGGCTACAAGTTCGCAAGCGTCGTCGGGGAGATCATGGCGGACCTCGCCACCGCGGGGGAGTCCCGGATGGACCTCGGCCTCTTCCGCATCGCGCGGTTCGCGGCCGCGGGGTGAGCGGTGGACCGCCCCGCCCCCGTGGCGTTTCTCTGGCCCGCCGTCCTCTGGGGGCTGGCGGCGATCCCCGTGCTGGGCCTGGCGTACGCGGCGCTGCTGCGGCGTCGCCTCCGCCACACCGTCTCGTTTCCACCGGTCGAGGCGGCCGCCACGGCCGCCGGGCAGCAGCGCCGGATCCGGCGCCACCTTCCCGCGGCGCTGTTCGTGCTGGCGCTCCTCGCGACCGTCCTCGCGCTCGCGAGGCCGGTCGTGCCGCTGCTCGCACCCTCGGACCGCTCGGCGATGATGCTCTCGATCGATGTGAGCGGCAGCATGCTGTCGCGGGACGTGGCGCCCACGCGCCTCGCGGCGGCCCAGGCCGCCGCGAAGGACTTCGTGCGCGGGCTCCCCGCGCGCGTGCGGATCGGGCTGGTCAGCTTCGCCGGCTCCGCGGTGCTGCACGTGCCGCCGACCGACGACCACGCGCAGGTGCTCGCGGCGATCGACGCGCTGAGCGTGCGCCACCGCACCGCGATCGGCGACGGCTTGATGGAAGCCGTCGCGGCGCTGCCCGGCCGTGTGCGGCCGCTGCTGGATGGGTCCCTCCCGCCGATGCCGCCCGGCCCGCTGCCGCCGGGCATCGTGGTCCTGCTCTCCGACGGACAGAACAACAGCGGGATGGAGCCGCTCGAGGCCGCCGACATCGCGCGGCGCGAGGGCGTCACGGTCTACACGGTGGGGGTCGGGCAGCCGGTCTCCTCCGACCGGGCCTTCACGATCGGCGGCCCCGTCGACGAGGAAACCCTCCAGGCGGTCGCGCAGCGCACGGGCGGCGCGTACTACCGCGCGTCGTCGGCGGAGCGGCTGCGCGACATCTACCGCACGCTCGCCCGCAGCGTCGGGTGGGAGACCCGGCCCACGGAGGTGACGGCGCTCGCGGCCGGTCTGGGCGCGGCCGCCCTGCTGGCCGCCGTCGTGCTGTCCTCCATTTTCCATCCTCTCGCGGTGTAATCCCCCGCGCGCGCCGGGCCGTCTTTCGTGCGCCTTCGCGGCCGATGACACGTCTCGTGACCGTTGCGCCAGGGAGGCAAGGGGTCGCAAGGCGTTGTGCGCGGGCGAGGAGAGACCCGCGCTCCCGCCGAACGGCTAGGCGACTCTGCGATCCCCGCGATGTGGTCGTGCGGGCTGCGAGGACGCCGGCTATGACAGGACCGGCAACGGAGGGACGGCACAACCTGCCCGCCCAGGCGACGAGCTTCGTCGGCCGGGACCGCGAGATCGAGGAGGTCACGCGCCTTGTCGGCACAGCGCGCCTGGTCACGCTCGCCGGACCGGGCGGCGTCGGAAAGACGCGGCTCGCCCTCGAGGTTGCCGCTGGGCTACTCGATACCTTCCCCGGGGGTGTGTGGTTCGTCGACCTCGCGCCGCTCTCGGATCCCGGCCTCGTCCCCCATACGGTCGCGGCGGCGCTCCGGGTGCCCGAGGAGCCCGGGCGGACGGTCACGGAGTCGCTCGTGGAGTTCCTCCGGCCGGCATCGCTCCTCCTCGTCCTGGACAACTGCGAGCATCTCGTCTCCGCCAGCGCGCACCTGGCGGATGCCGTGGTGCGCGCCTGCCCCTCGGTGCGGATCATGGTCACCAGCCGGGAACCGCTGGCGATCCCCGGCGAGCTGACCTATCGTATCCCGCCGCTGTCGCTGCCCGGCAGCGATCCGCAGGCCTCCTGCGAAGATCTGATGCGCGCCGAGGCGGTGCGCCTGTTCGTCGAGCGCGCGCTCTTCGTCAGCCCGGAGTTCGCGCTCAGCGAGCGGAACCTCAGGGCGGTCGCGCGGGCGTGCCGCCGCGTGGACGGGCTGCCGCTCGCGATCGAGCTCGCAGCGGCCCGGGTGAGGGTGCTCTCGGTGGAGCAGATCGCCGACCGCCTGGACGACTGCTTCCGCTTGCTAACGGGCGGCAGCCGCACGGCGCTCCCGCGACACCAGACGCTGCGGGCGGCGATCGAGTGGAGCCACACCCTGCTCTCCGAGAAGGAGCGCGCGCTCTTCCAGCGGGTCGCGGTGTTCGCGGGCGGGTTCGACCTGGAGGCGGCCGAGGCCGTCTGTGCGGGGCGCGGCATCGCCGCCTCGGAGATCCTGGACGTGCTCTCGCAGCTCGTGGATAAGTCCCTCGTCCTGGTCGAGGATCACGGCGGGCAGGCGCGGTACCGGCTCCAAGACACGGTCCGCCGGTACGGCCGCGACAGGCTGCTGGAATCGGGGGGACAGGCGGAGGCCCTCGCCCGCCACAGGGACTGGTGTCTCGGGCTCGCGGAGCGGGCCGAGCCCGAGCTGCAGGGTCCGGATCAGCAGCGGTGGGTCCGACGGCTCGAGGTCGAGCACGATAACCTCCGGGAGGCGCTCGCCTTCGCACTGGAAGGAAGCTCAGGGGACGACGCGCTGCGCATGGCCGCCGCGTTGTGGTGGTTCTGGCACGCCCGCGGCTACCTGAGCGAGGGCCGCGCCTGGCTCCGGAGGGCCCTTGCGGGGAGCTCCCATGCGCCGCCGGGCGCCCGCGCGCGAGCGCTGTACGGGGCGGGGTTCCTGGCGTGGCGGCAGGGGGAGTACGCGCAGGCCCAGGCGCTGGGCCAGGAGAGCCTGGCCGTCGCCCGTTCGCGCGGGGACCGGCTCGGCATGGCCTCCGCGATCTCCCTCCTCGAGCAGGTCGCGCGGGCCCGGGGCGACCACGAGCGCGCCGAGGCCCTGCCCGAGGAGAGCCTCGCCTTGTTCCGCGAGATGGGCGACACGTGGGGCGTCGCCACGACGCTGATCATGGTCGGGAACGCCGCGCGACTCCGGGGCAACTACACGCGGGCGCGCGCGGCGCTCGAAGAGAGCCTCGAGCTGTTCCGGAGCCTCGGGGACGCCTCCGGGGGCGCGGCCACGTTGCACTTCCTGGGACTCGTGGCCCGCGATCAAGGGGACTACGAGCGGGCCGAGGCCGCGGGCCGGGAGAGCCTGCGCCTCAGCCGCGACCTCGGCGATCAGTCCCGGGTCGCGTTCGCGCTCCACTCGCTTGGGTTGGTGGCGCGGGATCGAGGCGAGCACGCGAAGGCCGAGGCGCTCTTCAACGAGAGCCTGGGCCTGTTCCGGGAGCTCGCGGATGCGTGGGGGATCACGACGGTGCTCGTCAGCCTCGGGGTCGCGGCCCGACTCAGAGGAGACGGCGCCCGCGCGGCGGAGCTCCTCCGGCAGAGCCTGACGCTGCGCCGCGACCTCGGCGACAAGTCCGGGATCGCCGAGTGCCTCGCGCACCTGGCAGGAATCGCTGCCGCTATGCGGAAGCCGGAGCGGGCGGCGCGGCTGCTCGGCGCGGCCGAGGCGCTGCGGGGATCGATCGGCGCGCAGTTACCGCCGGCGCACCGCGCGGACTGCGAGCGCACCGCGGCCATCGCGCGGAAGCGGCTCGGGAAGCGGGCGTTCGCAGAGGCCTGGGCCGCGGGCCGGCAGATGACGACGGAGCAGGCGGTCGCGGACGGCCTGACGGCCGCTGCGCCCGCGGCGGAAGGGGCCGGCGCCGCGGCGGCGCGCATCCCCGGGAATGTCCCCGGCCCGCTCACGAGCCGCGAGCGGGAGGTGGCCGCGCTGATCGCGCAGGGGCACACGAACCGGGACATCGCCTCCGCGCTGGTCATCACCGAGGGCACGGCGGCGAACCACGTCCAGCACATCCTCAACAAGCTCGGCCTCCGCTCCCGCGCCCAGATCGCCGCGTGGGCCGCGGAGCACGGGCTGGGGCAGGACCCGCGGTAGCGGGGCGGAAGCGGCGGAGGACGCCAGACGGCCACGCGGGAGGCGATAGCCATGCCGTTCTACATCGCAGACCGGATGCTTCCGGGGATCACGCTCGAGCAGCTCGCCGACGCCCAGCGGCGCGCGGCGGAGGCGAGCGCCAGGTTCGCCAGGGAAGGCAGGCCGGTGCGCTACATCCGCAGCACGTTCGTCCCGGGCGAGGCCCACTGCATGTGCCTGTTCGAAGCCCCGAACGCCGCGGTCGTCCGCGAGGTGAACGAGGCGGCCAAGATTCCCTTCACCCGCGTGGTGGAGGCCCATGATCTGACGCCCAAGTAAGCGCGGATCGCTTCCCGCTCTCCACGAGCCACGGGTGTGCAGGGCACGGCGGGTTGCGCCCCGGGAGGCGGGGCGGCCGCCCTCGCGCCCGCGGCCTCTCAGGGGGCGAGCCAGACCGTCCGGAAGCGCATCATCCCGTCGGGCACGTGGACGAAGCCGCGCACCCGGGTCGAGACGAGCTTGTACTCCTTGGGAAAGTACAGCCACACATACGGCGCGTCGTCCGCGAGGATCCTGGTCACCTCGGCGTACGCGCGCCGGCGCTGGCTCATATCGGTCAGGTACCGCGCCGCGTCCAGGAGCGTCTGGACGCGCGGGTTCGTGTACGCCGAGTAGTTGAACGATCCGAGCCCGGATTCCGTGACGAACGGGTAGATATCGAAGTCCGGATCCGGGCGCCCGCTCCACTCGATGACGGCCGCCTCGTGCCGCGCGTGGCTGATCGCGTCGATGACCGTACCCTCGTCCCCGACCTCGATCTTCACCTGAATGCCGGCCTCGGCAAGCATCGCCTGGACCGCCTGCGCCACGGCCGCGCGCATCTGTCCCGGCTGGGTGAGGAGCGTGAACGCGAAGCCGCTCGGGTGGCCCGCCGCCCGCAGTTTCTCCTTGACCTGGGCGATGCTTCGAGGAGGCAGCTTCCACGCCGGGTCGTACGCGGGGGTTCCGTTCGGGAACGGGGCATAGGCCGGGTAGGCCGCCCCCTGCAGCACAACGCCGGCGAGCGCCTCCCGGTCAACGGCCGCGTTGACCGCCTGCCGGAGCAGCTTGTTGTCGAAGGGCGGCTTGCTGACGTTGAGCGAGAGCGCCGTCCACGGAAACGTCCCGTGCTCGAGCAGCCGGAACCGGGCGCCGGGCTGCGCCGCCTCCCTGGCCAGTTGCCTCACCTGCGGGAGCGGCACGATGTTGATGATGTCCACGTCGCCCGACTTGAGGTTCGCGACCCGGATGCTGTCGTCGGTGAACGTCCGATACACGATGCGGTCGAGGTAGGGCAGCCCCTTCTGCCAGTAGTCGGCGTTGCGCTCCAGCGTGATGTGGTCCTGCGGGACCCGCTCCACGAACCGAAAGGGCCCGGTTCCCACGGGGTGAAGCGCGTAGTTTGTGCCCTCTCGCTGGGCGGCGGCGGGGGACACCATCATGCCGGCTCGATCGGTCAACACGTAGAGCAGCGGGCTGTACGGCCGCTCGAGCTGGATCTGCACGGTGGACGGGTTGACGGCGACGACCTTCTGCACCGGCCTGAGCTCGCTGCGCCGCACCGACGGGAACTTCGGGTCGAACAGCATTCGCTCGAAGTTGGCCCGGACCGCATCGGCGCCAAACGGGGTCCCGTCGTGGAACCTGACGCCCTGCCGCAGCGTGAGCGTCACGGTCCGGCCGTCCGGGCTGATCGTCCACGAGGTCGCCAGCATCGGGACGATGGCCAGGTTCTGATCCGTATCCACGAGCTTATCGTAGAGATTCTGATACACCTGCCGATCGACCGCGGACCCCGAGAGGTGCGGATCCATCGTAGGTGGATCGCGATCGAGGCCGGCCCGCAGCATCCCCCCTCTCCTCACGCCCTGGGCGGAGACGTCGGTCAGCAGACCGGCGACGACGATACCGGCGAGGAGCAAGATCCCCCATCCCTTCATCGCGCGCCCCCTCGGCCCCTGAGAGCGGCCGGCTCTATCTCACGACCTGGGCGCTGCCCGACGGGCCCGGACGTCGGCGTCCATCGACGCAGCATCGAAAGAGGACGATACGGCGGAAGGGCCATCGATCCCTCCGCCTCTCGGCGACCTCCCTGCCCGATCGGAGGAGGAGGCCCACCTCCCTCCCGAACCCACCGGCATCCTGCACGTGCCCCGCCTGATCGCCGTGTCGTTCAGCGGGGCCGCGCCCGCACGGAGGACGCAGGCGTCCGCCGCGAAGTGCGCGAGGAGGCGACACCTCGTGATCGATACCGACAGCGTGTCCCAGGCGCGCCTCACAGGGTTCAACCCCGCCATCGCCCGGCGGAACGTGGTGATCGACGCCGCGCGGCGCGCCTGCGCCCGCGTCGAGGCCTGCCTCGACCGGCTGGGCTGACCGCGAGCCCAGCGCAACGGCAGCATCGGGGCCGCGGCCACCGGCAGGGACGGCGGGGCCGCGGCAGGAATTCCAGCGTGCGAGGCGGGCCCGGAGCGGTGTGAACCGGGCGATGGGGCCCCGCGATGATGCAGCCGGTACCGCGACACGCATGAACCGCGCCGTAGCGCTGGTGACGGGATTCGAGCCGTACGGGGGGAGGGCGATCAACCCCTCCGCGGAGATCGTCCGCCGGCTGGACGGCGCGGAGGTGGCCGGCGTGCCGGTCGTCGGGCGACTCCTGCCCGTCTCGTTCGCCACGTTGAGGCAGCGAGCCCGGGATCTCCTGAGCCAGTTCGATCCCGTGCTGATTCTGAGCCTCGGCCTGTGGCCTGGCGAGCCCGCGGTGCGGCTGGAGCGCGTCGCCCTCAACCTGGCCCATTTCGAGATCCCCGACAACGACGGGGCTCTCGTGGCGAACGCGCCTGTGGAGCCTGGCGGCCCCCTCGCGCTTCCCTCCAGGCTCCCCCTCGACGCCATTCTGCAGGCGCTCCTGGACGCAGGCATCCCAGCGCGCCTCTCCAGCTCCGCCGGGAACTTCCTCTGTAACGCCACGATGTACACGTTCCTGCGCGAAAGCCAGCGGCCGGGCACGTGCGTGCCGTGCGGCTTCGTCCACCTGCCGTACCTGCCCGAGCAGGTCGCCGACCTCCTCAGGCAGCTGCGCGACAGCCATGCCGTCGAGCTCCACCAGCGAGCGGACCTGAGCTCCATGAGCCTGGAGACGATGCTCCGGGCGGCGCGGATCATCGCGCAGGCCGCGCTCGGGCACCAGCCGGACCCCTCCGGGACCTAGACAGCCTCAGTCCTCGAGGACGACGACGTCCTCGGGATCGAATCCGCACGGCGTCCTCGCGCCCGGAGCGTCGATCTCGCGCCGCGTCGAGGTCGCGGCGAGGCGCTGGCCGTCCCGCAGCTCCACGATGTGGTCGACGGTGGTGCCCCGATAGACGATGGCGGACACCACGGCGTCGAGCTGCACGGAGCACCGGCGCGCGGCCGACCCGATGCGGACGTTCTCGGCGCGAATGGCGACGGCGACGCGCGACCCGCGCGGCACAAGGCCCGGGGGGCGTCCGACGACAAGGCTGCGCTCGCCGATGCGAACGCGGAGCTGCGTGTCCGTGTGGTCCAGGACATCTCCCTCGACGAGGTTCGAGCCCCGAAAGAAGCCGGCGACGAATCGCGTGCGGGGCCGGCGGAAGAGGACCTCGGGGGCGTCGCACTGCACGCAGACGCCCTGATGGAAGACGGCGATGCGATCGCTCATCGTCAACGCCTCCTCCTGATCGTGCGTGACGTACACGAACGTCGTGCCCGTCTTCCGCTGGATCTCCTTCAACTCCGTCTGCATGTCCCGGCGGATCTTCTCGTCCAGCGCGCCCAGCGGCTCGTCGAGCAGGAGGAGCGCCGGCTCGATCGCCAGGGCGCGCGCCAACGCGACCCGCTGCTGCTCGCCGCCGCTCAGCACGGTGACGTTCTTCCGCGCCATCCCGGCCAGCCCCACGAGCGCCAGGAGCTCGGCCACGCGCGCCTCGATGACGTCCCGGGGCAGCCTGCGGACCCGCAGGCCGTAGCCGACGTTGTCGGCGACCGTCATATGGGGGAAGACGGCGTACTGCTGGAACACCATGCCGAGGCCCCGGCGCCAGGGCGGGACGTCGGCCATATCGCGCCCGCTGATCAGGACGCGGCCGCGGTCCGGCCGCTCCAGCCCGGCGATCATGCGGAGGATCGTGGATTTCCCGGAGCCGCTCGGGCCCAGCAGCGTGAAGAACTCGCCGCGGTGCACGGCGAAGCTCACGCGGTCGGCGACGACGGTGCTCCCGAATCGCTTCGTGACCTCGTGGAGGCTCAGCAGCGGCTCCGGCATCGCGGCGCTCAGCGCTCCTCGGATGCCGGGCGCGGCCGCGCCCGCGCCAGCGCCGGCAGGATGAAGATCAGCACCAGCGTCAGCCCGATCAACAGGCTCATGATCGCATAGAGCTCGGGGGAGAGGCCCACCTGCAGATACGTGGACCAGATGTACGTCTGGACGGTGTTGAGCGGGCCCTGCACGAGGGAGGTCCGGACCGTCTCGTTCAGCGACAGGATGAGGGAGAAGGTGCCGGCGCCCAGGATCCCTGTGCGGATCAGCGGCAGTTCCACGTCGAGGAACGCCCGCGCCGGACCGGCGCCGAGGACGTACGCGGCCTCGAGATACACGATATCAAAGCCCGCCATCGCGGTGAGGATGATCAGGAATGCGAACGGCAGGGCCCAGAGGACGTGCACGATCAGGATCGTCACGAGGGACGGGGCGATCCCGAGCAGCCGGAAGAAAAAGGCCTCCGCGAGCCCCATGCTCACGCCGGGGATGAACAGAGGCACCAGCAGGAGGACGAGCACCACCCGCGGCGCGCTCAGCTCTCGGACGCCCATCGCCGCGAGGAGCGCGATAGGCGTCGTGACGACCGCCGTGAGCACGGCCAGCAGCGCCGACGTCCGCATCGCCTCCGTCAGGATCGGGTTCCGCCACAACGCGGCGTACGCCGCGAGCGTCGCCCCCCCGCCGGCGCTCTCTCCGGGGATGCGCAGGGAAAACAGCACCGGGGGCACCAGCGGGAGGTACAGGAACGCGAGTGTGCCGACGACGAGGGCCCAGGCCCCCAGCCGGGCCGCCGCGGCGCGCGTCATGCGCTCACCACCGAACGAGCTTCCCGAGAAACGACCGCACGTCGAAGACGAGATACCAGCCGGCGAGGAAGAGGAGCATGGCAGCCAGCACCACGCTGGACATCGCCGCAGCCAGGGGATAGTTGAGGACGCCGAGCGTGCTCGTGATCGTGTTGCCCATCATCTGATAGCCGACGCCACCGAGGATGATCGGCACGGCGCTCTCCCCGAAGGACCCGACGAAGCCAAAGATGACCGCCGCGAAGATCCCGGGCATCGAGAGAGGCAGCGTAACCTTGAGGAATGTGACGCGCGGGTTGGCCCCCAGGAGCCAGCTCGCCTCCACGAGCCGGCGGTCCACCGCCGCCACCGCCAGCCAGAGGGGATAGACCATGAACGGCATGTAGGATGTGATCAACCCCACCAGGACCGCGACGTCGCTGAAGAGCAGCCAGTCGAGGGGACGGTGGATGAGGCCGGCGGCCATGAGCATGCCGTTGACCGGGCCGGTCCGCCCGAGCAGGTAGGTCCAGGCGAAGTTGCGGATCACGTAATTGATGACGAACGGGACCGTAAAGAGGAGCAGCATGGACCGGCTCGTCCGCTCGGGGACATGCCGCGCCAGGAAGTACGCGATCGGGTAGGCGATCACGAGCCCAGCAAGCGTGGCGACGCCCGCGACCGCGAGGCTCCGCCGGAGGACAAACAGGCGGACCCCGGTCAAGAACTCCGCGTACGCGCGGACGGAGAAAGCGGGCCGGACCCAGAACCCGGCCCGCTCCCAGAAGCTTCCCACGACCATCAGCGCGAGGGGAACGATGAAGAAGAGCGCCACAAAGAGCATCGGGATCGCCAGGATCCCGTACCGCGCGACGCGCGACGGATCGGCCCGGCGCACCCCTACTTGGACGGCGCCGCCTTGAACCGTGCCCATTGTGCCTCGTACTCGTCGACGTGGGTCGGCCAGCGGTTCTGCCAGGTGCCCCCCAGTTGGAACTTGCTCTTGACGTTGGCGTGGGTGCGGGCGACCTCGTTCGCCTGCGCCGCGGTGAACTCGGCCGGGTGGGCCTTCGCGTAACTCACCGCCTCCGGGTTCGTCATGTACCCTCGCAGGAGGCTGATCTTGGCCCCATACCAGGGGCCGAGGATGAAGTTCAGCAGCTCGTAGTCCGCCCGCTCGCGCTCGGGCGGCCGGGCGGGGTTCCGGATCAGGTACGCCGCCATCGCCCACAGGAGGTAGCCTTCCTTGGGCCGAGCGTAGTCCGCCTTGATCCCGCGCTTTCGGGCGGCGAAGACCATAGGCTCCCAGGCGTCCTCGACGTAGACCTCGCGGCGCACCAGGAGATCGACGGCCTGCTCGAAGCTCGACCAGATGACGCGGAACTGTCCCTCCCGCTTCTTCTCGATGAGGAAATCCACGACGGTCTTGATCTCGCCCGGGGTCATGTCGGCGGGATCCCCGATCGTCGCCAGCTTGTGCGTCTTCATGTACAGCGCGGTCTTCTGCCCGGCCGTCGTGTAGTTGTCCTCCAGGGCGACGTAGCCACGCCACTTGGGGTCGAAGAGGGCGCCGTAGGAGTCGAGCGGGCCGGTGACGTCCGGCAGGTAGGCGAACGAGTCGCCCTGCAGGATGCTCGGGACGCCGTAGATCTTCCCCTTGTACCCGATGAAGTCGAACCCCGGCTTCCCCGGCGCGAGAAAGTCCCGGATATAGGTATCCTTCGACCAGTTGGGGATCCGCGTCGGGTCGATGGGAACGATCACCTGGTTCTCGACGAGGGGCTTCTGCATGCCGCCGACAACGTTGGCGATATCATAGGTGCGCGTGCCCCCGCCGGCGATCAGGACGTTGAGGATCTGTGCCGGCGCATTGCCGATGGCCACCAGGTTGACGCCCCAGCCCGACGGACCCGTGAACTTCGACCAGTCTCCCCCGGGGTCTCCCACGCCGACATCGGCGAAGTTGATGGTTCCCCGCGCCGCGGCCGCCGCGCTCGCGACCGAGGCCCAGGGTCGCCTCGATACGAGGCCCCCCGCCACCGCCGCGCCGGCCGCGCACCTCAGGAAGCTCCTCCTGCTGATACGCCGCGTTTCCTCCTCCATGCGGGCCCTCCTCTCGTCCGACTCCGACCGACACCTCCGGGCCACGCCCGGTCCTGTCGGACCGCACGACCGAATGGTCCGGTCATCCAGGAATTGCGTCTGTCTGCGGGGCGGTCCTCTTTTTGAAACCAGGGCGCCTCGGTGTGTGAGCCGGCGCTCGGGTCGCAGGGCTACGGGCGCTGGGCGAACTCGCGGAGGACGTCTGCCCCCGGCAGCGCCCCGGAGCGGCAGATCTCGGCGTACAGCCGCGCGCTGGGGCGCTCCGTGCGGCGCTGCGTCGCCGGATCCACCGCGATCAAGCCGAACTTCAGCGCCCATCCGTCCGTCCACTCGAAGTTGTCGATGAGCGACCAGTGATAATAGCCCCTGACCTCGACCCCGGCCTCCAGGGCGGCGTGCAGCGCGGCGAGGTGGTCGTAGAGGAAACGGGGCCGGAGATCGTCGTCCGCGTCGGGCAGCCCGTTCTCCGTGACGTAGATCGGCCGCCGGTACCGCTGCCACACGTCGAGGAGCACGCGCCGCAGGCCCTCTGGGTAGACCTCGCCGTAGTCGCCGTCGCTGCGCGCCTCGCCGGGGACGCGCAGGCTGCGCAGGAAGCCGCCCTGCGGGCGCCACGGGTCGAACCGAACGTGCTCCCGCGTATAGTAGTTGACGCCGATGAAATCCACGGTGCCGGCGCACTCCTCGACCTGGCCGATCCGCCGCACGCGGTGCGCCGCGCGGCCGGAGAGCACGTCGAGCCAGACCCAGTTGAACGCCCACGAGTTCGCATCGGCGGCCCGGCGGTCCAGCGCCGCGGCCAGGCGCGACGGCGCCGGCCCGGGGTCGAGGATGCGGATGTTGTGCGCCGTGCCGACCCGGGCGCGCGGCCCCACCGCATGGATCGCGCGGTACGCGGCGGCGTGTGCGCGCAGCAGGTGCCGTGTGACGCGCGGCGCCCGCAGGATGTTGTGCGCCGCCGGCGGGAACCGCCCCATGATGTACCCGAGCGTCACCACGACATTGGGCTCGTTGATCGGCACCCACGCCTCGGCGAGGTCGCCGAAGCACTCGGCGCAGCGGCGGGCGTACCCGGCGAACCAGCCGACGATCCGGGGACTCTCCCACCCACCGCCGGCGGCGGCCCACCGCGGAAGGGTGAAGTGCTGCAGCGTCACCACCGGCTCGATCGCGCGCGAGCGGAGCCCGTGCAGCATCTGACGGTACCGCGCGACCGCGGCGTCGTCCCACCGACCCTCCTCGGGCTCCAGGCGGCTCCACTCCAGCGACAGCCGGTGGGCGTTCTGGTGGAGCGCAGCCATCCGGTCGAAGTCGGCCTCCGCGTTCCGCCACCAGTCGCACGCCAGGCCGGACCGGTCGCCGCCTTTGATGCGCCCGGGCTGCTGCTCGAACAGCCACCAGTCGTTGCGGACGTTGCCGCCCTCGACCTGGTGGCTGCTGGTCGCGGTGCCCCAGCGGAAGTCCGATGGGAAGCGTCGCTCGGCCATGGCCGAGGTGACCATTCGATGACGCACCGCCGCACCCTCGCGCGTACCGGTCGCGGCGGCCCCTCCCGCCCCGCGAGCGTCGGCAGCGCGCGCCCACAAGGACTCCCGTTGCAGCCGGACAATATCGAAACGATCCCCCGCATCCGATCCCTGGAGGCGGGAGCGCGGGGCCTCGGGGACGCCTGCTGGGTAGCATACAAGGAGGGAGTGACGTTCTTCCCGGGAGCGACAGCTCACGGTGCCTATGCTTGGGCAAGCGCCATACCGTAGAAGGGCGGAGCTGCACCCTTCCGGGGAAGGACACGCGCCGGAGCGATGCGGGCCATGAACCTCGTGAACACGCCGATCACCGGGCCGTCGAGGATTGCCGCCAGGCTCTGGTCGGTTGCGCTGCGGGGGCCTCTCCCGACACGCTTGATCGTGGCTGGATCGCTCCTCCTCCTCGGCAACCCGCTCCTCACGCTGCTCGCGTACCGGATGGGGTACCAGGTTGAAAGGATGCCGCGTCTGTCGCTCCTCCTCATCGGCGGCCTGCAGGGGCTCATCGCCCTCTATGCCGCCGTGGTCGTTACCCAACTGCTGGTCGCCTCGGCCGCGCACGGCGTGGGGGCGCTCGCCGGGCGCCGGCGGGGCAGCGGTCACGGCGCGGCCGTGCTGCGGGCGGTCGGGCCGGAGCGGCAGGGGGCCTTGAGGGAGCTCGCGCGGCAGGCGGCCGACGTGATCTGGCAGCACGAGGAGCAGGGCCGCGGGACGATCGCGGGGCCGGTCGTCGCGTACATCGAAGAGGTGATCGCGGCCGAGCTGAGATACCGGCGCCGCATGCGCGCTCTGGCGGACCGCCTCAGTCGCCTGCGCGTGCCAACGAGGAAGTAGGGCGCGCCCGCAGATGCTCAGCGCCCGGTCTGGGCCAGCAGCTCGAGGATATCCAGCGGGCGGCGGACGATCTCGTCGGGCTCGCCGACCGAGGCCAGGCGCGGCCCGGTCTCGCTGGACCGCATGAGCAGCACCCGGCCGACGCCGGCCCGCCGGGCGCCCAACACATCGCGGTCGATCGTGTCGCCGACGTACCAGCAGTCCTCGAGGCGCACCTCGAGAGCCTCGGCCGTCCGCCTGAAGATGTCGGGGTTCGGTTTGCGCATGCACACCTCGTCCGAGTAGGTCTGCACGCGCACGTACGGCTCGAAGCCGTGCTGGCGCATGAGCCTCCGGGTACCGGCGCCGGCCAGGGCATTGCTGACGATGCCGAGGGGCAGCCCCCTCCCCGCCAGGGCGCGGAGCAGCTCCACGGCGCCTTCCTTCGGCGGCCGGTCCTTGGTGAGCACGTCCAGCCGCCGGCACAGCCGCGAAGCCTGGCGGCCGACCACATCGCGCGGGGCGGGCGGCCAGTCGCCCGCCACGAGCTCCTCCCAGAACTCACGGTGTCGGATCTCCCGCGGGAAGGGCCGCCGGTTCTGAGCCTGCTTCCAGTGCCGGTACGCCTCCCACCCGGCGCGGATATCGGCCTCGATCCGATCCGGACCTGCGAAAGCGGCGCCGGCGGACGCCAGCAGGTCATGGACTTCGGCGGCGACCGTCCTCACCCCGCAATCGCGGTGGATCACATCGACCAGGACGCCGCCGAAGTCTAGCAGGATCGCCCGGGGCGCTTTCACACGCCGACCTCCGATGGCCGCGGGGCCGCCTCCAGCCGGCTGCCGTCCTCGGCGAAGAGGTGGAGGTCTTCCGCGCGCACCGAGCAGCTGGCCGGCCCGGCGGCGATCTTCTCGAAGGACACCCCAAAGAGGGTCGCGTCGAGCACGCGGGCGCCCGCGATCCATGTCGGGCCGGTGGGCAGGACGGTCTCGATCTGGGCCGGGTGCACCCAGCGGTCCTCGCCGTGACCGCCGCCCAACCGCACGGCCTCCGGGCGGATCCCGATCCACCAGGCCGCGTCCGCGGCGCTGCCGAGCCGCCGGCGGGCAAACTCGTGCAGCGACGCCCCCAGCCTGCCGGCGCCCGCGCCGCGCACCGGCACGATATTGATGGGCGGGTTGCCCACAAACTCCGCGACGAAGCGGTTCGCCGGGCGGTGGTAGATGTCCATCGGCGTCCCCACCTGCAGGATGCGCCCGGCGTTCATCACCGCGACCTCGGTGCCCAGCGTCATCGCCTCGAGCTGGTCGTGGGTGACGAACACGATCGTGCTGCCCAGCGTCTGGTGGATGCGCTTCAGCTCCGCACGCATCTCCAGACGCAAGCGGGCGTCGAGGTTGGACAGCGGCTCGTCGAGCAGGAGCACCTGCGGACTCACGACCAGCATCCGCGCGAGCGCCACCCGCTGCTGCTGGCCGCCGCTGATCTGCGAGGGATAGCGGTCCGCCACCGGCTCGATGTTGAGCAGGCGCAGCACATCGGCCACCCGGGCGTGTCGCTCGGCGCGGGGCACGGCGCGCACGCTCAGCCCGAACTCGATGTTCTCGCGGACCGTGAGGTGCGGCCACAGTGCGTAGCTCTGGAAGACCAGGCCGATCCCGCGCTCTTCGGACGGGACGAAGCAGCCCCGGGCGACCGAGTCAAAGACCCGCCCACCCACGCTGATCTCCCCGGCGCTCGGCTGCTCGAGCCCGGCGATCATCCTGAGCACCGTCGTCTTGCCGCACCCAGAGGGACCGAGCAGGCACATGAACGCGCCGTCGGGGATGATGAGGTCCAGGTCCTCGACGGCCCGAACGCCACCCGGGAACTGCTTGCTGACGCGGCTGAGTCCGATGTGCGGCATCCGCCTACCCCTCGAGCCCGGACGCGAGGCTAGTGCCGGTGATGCGCTGGCCGAGATAGGTGACCACGAACGAGAGGGCGACGATGACCAGCACCGCGGCGTTGGCCAGCTGCGGGTACCCGTAGTCCTGTAGACGGATCGAGAGCGTCGTGAGCACATCGGTGCCCGGCGTGGCGAGCATGATGATCATGCTGAGCTCTTTGAGCCCCGCGATAAACGGAAGGATCATCGCCGCCGCCAGGGCCCCCCGCTGGATCGGCGCCACGATGCGCCAGAGGCGCTGCCACCAGCGCGCGCCGCAGACCTGCGCCGCCTCCTCGGGCTCGCGCCCCAGTTGCATCATCGCCGCGATCCCGGCCCTCGAGGCGAAGGGCAGGTAGGCGACGGTGAGGGCCAGGACGAGCAGCGACAGCGTCCCGTAGAGCGCCGGGATGGGCCCGCGCCGGACGGCGAAGAGCGAGAGGTACGCGGCGGCGAACGCGATGCCCGGCACCAGGTAGGGCAGGAACGACGCCTGGCGCAGGAGTATCGACAGCCGCGTGCCCTGCGTGCGCACGGCGAGGTAGCCGACGAACAACCCCAGCGCCCCGCTCAGCAGCGCCGCCAGGCCGACGATCCGGAAGCTGTTCCAGGCCGCAGCGGCGAGGCCCGGGCCGCGCAACAGGCCGGTGGGGTAGCCGACGAACGCCGGCAGCCGCGACGCGATCCAGAACTCCGCCGTGAAGTTGCCGGGCTCGAAGCGGCCCGGAACGCGCATGATCGTGGACAGGGTCAGCGTGCCGAGCGGGATCACCACCGTCGCGCCGACGGCGGCGCCGGCGAGCGCCGCGGCCGGGATCCTCCAGCGGCGGAGGCGGGTCCGCCGGTGCATCGCGCCCTTCGACCCGACCGTGACAAACCGGCGCTGCTCACGCAGCAACCAGCTGTCCACCGCGACGATCGCGACGCCGATCGCGATGATCACCGCGGACAACACCGCCATCACCCCGGTGCTGCCGCCGCGCAGGCTCTGGTACAGCGATGTCGAGAGCACGCTGTAGTTGACCGGCAGCCCGAGGATGTACGGGGTGCCAAACGTGCCCAGGACCCGCGAGGCGGTCAGCACCGCGGCCGACGCGACGGCCGGCAGCATCAGCGGGACCACGATCCGGCGGGTGGTGGTCCAGCGGGTGGCGCCGAGGACGGACGCCGACTCTTCGAGCTGCGAGTCGAAGCGCCGCAGCGCGTTGCCGAGCAGCAGGAAGGCGAACGGGAAGTAGTGGCCGCCGAGCGTGACGACGATCGGCACGGTCCCGTAGGCGAGCCAGTTCGGCGGCGAGATCCCCATCGTCTCGAGGAAGCCGGCCGGGCCGCCGACCGCCCGGTTCTTGAAGACCGTGAGCCACGCGAGCGCAAACGTCCACGACGGCATCATGTACGGCACCACGAGGAGGGGCGCCAGCCACTTTCGCCCCGGCAGGTCAGTGCGGACCACGAGCCACGCGAGCACCCCGCCGAGGATCAGGGCGAGCAGGGTGACCCCAATGGCCACGACGCACGTGTTGAGCAGCGGCCGCCAGAGCAGCAGCCGGCTGACCGGGGAACCGAACGCCCGCCACAGGTAGTACGCGGTGACGTGGCCGGCGGGCTGACCGGTCCTGGCCTCGTCCCCGGGCTGCACGCGCACGGCGTCCGACAGGATGGCGCCGATCGGCACGACCACGAGATACGCGAGGACGACCAGCAACACGGCGCCGAGCGCGACGGTCGGCTCGTAGCGCGCTCGCTGCAGCTGGTAGACGAGCGCGCCCCGCCACGGGGCGCGGGGCGCGGCGATCGCGCCGCTCACGGGCGCCCGCTTACCGCCGGCTCAGCCGCCACAGGTCGGAGAGCGCGTCCCGCATCTGCCAGGCGCGGTCGTTGCCGGTCGGGTCGAGAAAGACGAGGTTCTTCTCCCAGAACGCGTGGGACCCGAGGTACTCGTGCTGGCCCGGAGGGACGTCCAGGTTCGCCGAGAAGCCGCCGTGCTGGTTGATCGTGGGCGCCGCGCCCTCCGCCGTCATGAGGTAGTGCACGTACAGCCTCGCGGCGTTGGGCGAGGGCGTGTTGTGAGCGATGACGGCGTAGCGCGGGTAGGCGTAGCCGATCCACGGCAGGACGCTCTTGCACGGGGCCAGCTTCTGCCCCTTGGGGGGCGCCTCGGCGAACTTCCCCAGGGACATGATGCCAACGGGCGGCTGCGTCTGTCCCGGAGCGCCGACGGCGCTCGCGGAGTCGTCGTCCGACTTCGTCAGGATCGGCTGGTTCGCGGCGAGGCGAACGATGAAGTCGTAGCCGGCGTTCTTCTCCTTCGTCTGGAGCGGGCTGCCGTAGCGTCGCTGGTAGGCCGCCGCGAGCTTCCGGGCGTTGTCCTCCGTCGTGAGCCACGAGAACCACGTGATCTCCTCCGGGGTCTCCAGCGGGTCGCGCAGCGCCACCTTGCCCCGCCACGCGGGGTCCGTCAGATCCCAGATGTTCGTGATCGGGCAGGCGCCGTACGACGTCGGGTTGTAGGCGACGACCTTGGCGTCCCAGATCTGCACCAGCGGGTTCTGCCACTTCTTGGGGATCGAGTCGAGCATGTCGGGCGGGACCCAGTTGTCCACGAAGTGCTGCGGGATCAACCGGCCCTGCACCAGCGCACCGTCCTCGATCGAGAGCACGCCGAGCTTCACGTTTCCCGACTGGACCTCGCGGCTCACCTGCTGCACCTGGGTCAGGCTGTCGGCTTTGGTGCCGACGGCCTTGACGCCGTACTTGGCCGTGAAGTTGGCGACGATGTCCTTGACGACGCCGGAGTTGTTGAGGGTGACGAGAGGCGGCTCCTTCTTGGCTGCGGCGACGAGCGCCGCAAGATCGAACGGGGCCGCGGCCGTGGCCCGGCCGAGGAGCGGAACGGCCCCGCCCTGGCCACAGAGGACGAGCGCCAGGATCGCGCCCGCCAGCGCGAGCGTGCGACTCCTCGATGCCATCATGACCAGCATCACCTCCCGGCCTGCGGTGCCACGATCACCCTCAGGCCTGACTCCGCGAGCGCCGCGATCTGGGCGTGGGGCGCCGCCGCGTCCGTGACGACCGCGGTGATCATCTCGAGACCGGCGACCATGGCCAGCGACACACGGCCGAGCTTGGTGTGGTCTGCCAGCACGTAGACCTCCTCTGCCCTGTCGATCATCCGCCGGTCGACCTCTGCGCGCTCCAGGCTCGCGTTGGAGACGCCCTCGCGGCTGATCCCGGAGCAGCCGATGAACGCCTTGCGCGCGCGGCACTGCGCCACCGCCGCCTCTGCCAGTGGGCCGGACAGACCCCCTCCGTCCGCGCTGGCGCGCCCCCCGGTCGAGATCACCGTGATGCCCGGTTGGACCATCAGCACCGGGACCGCGTGCACCGAGTTGGTGATGACCGTCAGGCGCCCGCGATCGGCCAGGTAGCGGGCCATCGCGAGGGACGTCGTGCCGCTGCTGAGGAAGATGATGTCGCCCGGCTCGACGAGGGCGGCGGCCGCGCGGCCGATCTGCGCCTTGGCGTCCGCCTGCAGGTGCTGTCGCTCGTCGTAGGGCACGCTGGCCGCCACCCGGTCCGGCGACAGCGCACCGCCTCGGGTGCGCCGCAGCACGCCCTCACGCTCGAGCAGCGCGAAGTCGCGGCGGATGGTCACGTCCGACACGCCGAGGTCCTCCGTGAGATCGCGCACCGAGACGATACCGCGCTCGGCCACGAGCGATCGGATCCGGTCCAATCGCGCGGCAGGAATGCTCATTTTCATAACTTATCAATCAATATAGATCAGATTCGAACGAAATGTCAAACCAGGATGCGGCCGGCGGGTCTTTGACGGCGGGACGCGGCAGTTCCCCGTCATCGTCGGCCCCGGAGCAAGGTCCCACCGTGGCCGCGTTGCACGGGGTCGGCGGAGGCGCGCATCCCGGGCCAGCGGGACACGATGCGAGCGGCGAGAGGGAGTGCCCGCGGGTATCCGCGCCCCCGCGAGCCGACGTGGAGCCTCGGACCGGGCGCGGGCCTTGACCGCCTCCCGCCGGCAGGATCGGACTCTATGGCAGAGGCGGAGCCTCGATCAGGCCAGTCCGGGCGGTCCCGCGCCATTTGGCGGGATTCGCACAGGCGGGACACCGACGCTCGCCACGCAGGCGCAGCCGCAAGGCATATGCCGGCTGCCGACAGCAGGGGCAGGCGGCGGCACCGAGCCGTCCCACGACGGGATGGGGTTCACGATCTCCGCCGCCTTCGCGACGTCTTCGCGCTGGTCTCTGTTCGCAACCATTCCACAGCGCCTGGCGTGGCGTGCCACGCATCCGCCAGAGCTCGGGCGCAGATGACCGCCTCCTCTTCGCTACCCAGCCCATACGAGGGCGGGTCGGTAGGCGGCAATTCCTCCCTTCTGGTCAGGTACTTCGGGACGCGGCGGTTGGCGCTCAGTGCCCGGCGCAAGCTCGCGCGCACAGCCGGGCCGTCGCCTTCACGGCGGAACGTCCACAGCGCCCGGCCGTACAGCCACATGGCGCTCGCCTCGTCTGGGAACTGCTGGAGGAGCGCTCCGGCCTCATCGTCGACGCCCGAGACCAGCAGCGCCGCAAGGAGGCTGTAGCGGACGCCCTGATTGTCATTCGGATTCAGATGGAGGAGCTCCCGGTAATGGCCGATCGCCTCGTCCCGCAGGCCGAGTTCCTCCAGGCATTGCGCGAGCCCGAAGCGGGCGCGCATGTAGGGCCGGGTGGTAATCATCCCCCAGAAGTGCCCGGCGTGCTCAGCGAATGCCCGCGACCCAAGCGCACGCTCGCCGGCGGCGACGCCCTGCGCATAGAGGTCACGCGCCTGCACGAGGTCGCCCGTCCATTCGGCCAGGATCACATAGGCGTCGGCGCAGTCGCCGGATAGCTCCAGTGCTCTGCGGGCCAACTGGAGCCGGCGACGTCCGCGCGCCTCGAACGCCCGGTAGGCCAGCTCCTGCGCCTTCTCGAGCGGCGTCGCGGCGGTCGACGGGATGGCGTCCATGGGACCGCTGAAGCGCCGACGGATCGCTTCGTTGGCCTGATCGATGTCGTCGAATGCCGAGCTTGCGACAAAGCGTTCCACCTCCAGCATGACGCGCTCCATCGCTCTGCGGTCCGATAGGCCGGCTCGCGGCGCGGCCGACGGCGCGTCGAGCGGCTCGAGCAGGTGCGGGAGGCAGAGCCGGTACGTTGCCGGTCCTTCGCAGGTCTCCACCTGACGCGTCCAGCGCCCCTGGTCCATCTCGCCCTCGGTGGTCCCGGCAAGCGCGCGGAGCAGGCCCTCCAGATAGGAGAGCACACCGGCATCCGGCCGGCGCGGTTCCCCGCCAGGGTGGAATTGGATGGCCACAGGATACGCGTCGTCCCCGGCGACCGGCAGGCTGTGCTCCTCCCAGAGATCCGCGTCGCCGAAGGGCAAATGCGAGATCGGGCCGTAGAAGAGCGACCACCGCGCCCGCGCCAGGAAGCGCTCCGGCCGCGGCGCAGCCTCGGTCTCGGTGAAGTCGACGACGGACTCGAAGAAGCCGAGGCCGAAGGTCTGCCCGCCTGCGCCGAGAACGGTCAGGTAACTGAGCCCGCGCCCTATCCCAGGCGCCTCCACGTGAATCAGGTCCTCGTTCGAAAGATGGCGCCAGGGCGCGGCTTCGTAGAAACTCTTGGCCGCCTCGGCAAACGCCCGCATCCGGTCCACGGTCACGCCGGCGGCGTCCAGGGCATTCGGCGGCAGCGGTGCGCCGCTCATATGCTCCGCCATCTCGGCGAGCACGCGCTGCACGGCAGGGAGATCGGGCAAGACCGTGAGCGCAAGATCCTGGTCCCCCAGGGCGTCGAGAAGGCGGACGCCCAGTTCCCTGTCCGCCACCTCGAGTGTCCCCGGCCGATAACCGGTGAGATGCCGCTTCAGCCCGAACTCGACGAGTGCATCCAACGCCAGGGTCCAGTCGTGCGAGCCCGGCGCCGGCTCGATCTTGAGGTGGACGAATCCGGTCTTGCGGCTGACCCAAATCCCCGCCCAGGGACGGTACGGCTGGCCACCCGGACCGCGCTCGATCCAGCTCGGCAGCCGGACGAGGCCGCCCTGCCACTCGTCGGATCGTCGGGGAAGCCGTTTGAAGCGCGCGAGCGTCATACTCATACTGGATCATTCGCCGGTGTTGCCTGCGGCACCCGCCGAACACCGAGAGGTTCACCCGACCAGGAGGCCGGAGCACGTCGGCTCGCGGCGGCGCGTGTTTTCCAACGCTGTCGGCTGCGGGACGAATCCGACGCGGGGGTGGTCAACAAGGGTGCCACAACAGGCAGTTACGCGGGAATCCAGGTTCGCGGAACCCTCGGCAAGATCTGGAGCCGGCGAGGGGATTCGAACCCCTGACCTGCGCATTACGAGTGCGCTGCTCTCCCACTGAGCTACGCCGGCTCGCCTCGCAGCCAGTATACAAGAGGCACGCCGCCAGGACAACACGTCGATCGGCTTCATGGGCAGCGCTACCGGACGGCGACGCGATGCCTCGAGCCCTGCCCCGAAGGTTCAGGACGCACCTCCACAAGGGTCCGCATTGACCGCCATGCGCCGCCGGGCGTCCACTGCGGTGTCCGCGCCGGGTTATCGCCGCCAGTGCTCCATCAGGACGAGGATGCCGGCGATGAGAGCGATGAGCCCGGTGATCTGCCCGAGCCCGAAGAAGATCCCGAACGAGCTCAATCCCACGAGGATCAGGTAGATCCCGAGCAGGAACATGCCCCAGTTGGAGATGCGCACCGCGGTCCCCCTTCTCCCGGCGTCGCGGGGTCCTTCGCCCGGATCAAGCAGCATCGGCAAGCGGGCCCGCCCTACCACCCCATCGCGTAGCCGTTGCGGCGCGGGTCGGCGCCGCCCAGCATCCACCCATCCTCGCGGAACACGATGCCCTGCGCGCCGCCGACCCGTACGGACCATTCCTCGAGGAGCTCGACCCGGTAGCCGCGGGCGGCGAGCGCCTTCCTCGTGGCGGGGGCGAAGCGCGCTTCAAGGAGCAGCTCCCTCGGCGGCAGCGGGTCGCCGACGTCGTCCTTCCACCTGAACCGCGGCGCGGCGATCGCGTCCTGGATGTTGCGGCCGAAGTCGATCAGGCCGAGGATGATCTGAGCCGTGGTCTGCGGGATGCCGTAGGAACCCGGCGTGCCGATGAGGAACGCAAGGCGGCCGCCCCGCGCGGCGTGTGCGGGTCCCAGCGGGTCGATCCCGAAGGAGTGCGTGGGCGCGGCGGGCACGCCGTGGAGCCCGAAGGTGTGCACCGGAGAGGACGGCGTCTCGCGGCGCTTGCCGGGCGCGATGAGCTTGGGATCGCCCGGGACGAGCGTGCACCAGTGGTGCCCGTTGTTGAGCGCGATCCCGGTGTCGCCGACGACGACGCCGCTGCCGTAGGCGCCGCCGAGGGTCTGCGTGATGTTGACCGCGAGGCCGCTCGCGTCCGCGGCGGCGAGATGTGTCGTCGAGCGCTCCGGGGCCCGGCGGGCGCGACGGATGCGGGCGGCCGGGCGCACGCGCGCGGGAGCGCGGGACGCCCGGCGGCGGGCCGCCTTGAGGCGGCGGTCGACCTCGGCGCGCAACTCGCCGACCCGCTGCTCGGAGAGCATCCAGGCGATCGGCACCTCGACGAACTGCGGATCGGCGACGTGGGTGGCGGCGTCCATACGCGCGAGCCGGATCGCCTCGGCGACGAGCGCCAGGTACTCGGGGCCGAGGGGATCGAGCTCGTCGAGGTCCCATCCCTCGACGATGCGCAGCGTCTGGAGAACCTGCACGGCGCTGCTCGGGGGCGGGGTGGTACGCACGTCGTAGCCGCGGTAGTGCGCGGTGACCGGCGGCTCCCAGCGGAGCGTGTCGGGGTAAGCGCGGAGGTCTTCACTGTCGATCAGCCCGCCGTGCGCGGCGAGGTAGCGTGCGATCGTGTCGGCGATCGACCCGTCGTAGAAGTCCTTCCACCCCTCGGTCGCGAGCCTCCGGAGGGTCGTGGCCAGGCCGGGCTGGCGCAGCGCCTCCCCGGGCTCGTAGGGCCGGCCATCCTTCAAGTACGTCCGCGCCGCGTCGGGAAACGGCGCAAGCCGCGCCACAGCCGCCGCGGTGCGCACGTGATCGAAGAGCGTCACCGGCGCCCCGCGCTCCGCGAGCTCGATCGCAGGCTCGAGCACCTGTGCCCACGGCAGGCTCCCGTGCTCCGCGTGCAGGCGCGCCCACCCGGCGACGTTGCCGGGGATCATCGGGGCGAGCGGGCCGAGGTCCTGCGTCTCGGCGGTGAACAGCTCCGGCCGCGCGGCGCGGGGGCTACGACCCATGAAGTTCAGCGTACGCGTCTCGCCGCCGGGGAGCGAGAGCACAGCGAGGCCGATCCCGCCGACACCGGAGAAGTACGGCTCGACAACCGTGATCGCGGCCGCGGTGGCGACCACCGCGTCCACGGCGTTGCCGCCGGCGGCCAGCATCCGGAGGCCGGCCTGCGTGGCGAGCGGGTTGGCCGACGCCACCATGCCACGCCGGCCCACCGCCGCAGGACGCACCCCGAACTCCGATGCGCCGCCCGCGTATGCCACGCTGCACCTCCACCTGCGACGTCTGTGACGTGCGGACACGGGCCGGCCGCGCGAGGCGCGCGGCCGTCTGACCCCGCCGGATTCTACGCCTCGACGCCGTTTCCCTGGGGCCGCCACGCGCGGGGAGGATGCGCCGGCAGGAACGGGACTATATGCTCAGATAGGCGTCGGCCCGAGGGGGAGTTGTGCTGTCCCGTGTGAAAGTATGTTCGGTTGTTTGACACATCGGGGGCATTCTATACATAATGAAGCGGTTGAATGCCGTGCCGGACCCTACGGACCACCCGGAGTGCACATCACCTCGATGACTGTGGGACCGTGAGGGGATGCCTGCGACCCTGATCGTCGCCAACCTCCGTTCCGGCGGCGGCCGCGCCCGCGACACGCTGCCGCTCGTGACGAGCGCGCTTCGGCGTGCCGGGCATGCGTATGAGCTGGTCGTCGCGCCGACCGCGGACGCCGCCGCGTACCTGGTGGGCACGACCCTGCGGCAGAACGGCCGGGAGTTCCACCAGATCGCCGTGCTCGGCGGCGACGGCACGATCAGCGGCACCGTGAACGCCATCGTGCAGAGCGGGGCGAGCCTGCCGCTCGGGATCGTGCCCTGCGGGACCGGCAACGAGATCATGCGGTCGCTGGGGATCCCGAAGAACCCGGAGCGCGCGGCGGAGATCCTGCTGCGTGGTCGCGCGTGCGCGATCGACGTCGGCAGGGTCAACGGCCGGTACTTCCTCAACACCTTCGGCCTCGGCGCGGACGCCGAGGTCGTGAAGATGGTCAACGCGCTGCGCGCCCGCTACCGCTTCGCCCGCAACCGGTCCGTATACTACCTCGCGGCGCTGCTCCTCTTGTCATCCGGGTTCGATCCGTTCCCGGCGGAGGTGCAGGCCGGCGACCGCGTGTTCCGCGGACGGGTGCTCATGATCGCCGCCGCGAACGGCCGCATCTACGGCGAGCGGCTGCTCGCGCTGCCCTCACCGAGCCTCACGGACGGGCTCCTCGATGTCTACCTGCTCGAGGAGCTGGGGACGCGCCGGCTGCGCAAGGCGGCGCGGCTGCTGCGGCGCCTGCCGGTGCCCGAGCTGAGCGTGCAGCGCTGCTCGCACCTCACGATCCGGCTGGACCAACGGCAGGAAGCGCAGGTGGACGGCAGCCTGATCGGCCCGAGCCAGACGTTCGAGCTGTCGCTCCTGCCGCTGCGGATCCTGGTGATGCACCCCGCGCCCCCCGCGCTCGCGGGCGAGGTCATGCCGCCGGCCGCCATGGCGGCCGGCCGCGTCGCGAGCGAGGTGCTCTAGGCCCAATGTTCCTCTCGATCCTCTCCTGCAAGTACGGCGGAGGTCACATGCGCACCGCCGAGGCGATCGCCGAGGAGTGGCGGGCGCAGACCGGCGGCAGGGTGGACGTCGTGGACTACTTCACTCAGTTTGTCCACCCGCTGTTCGACGCGGTGACGCGCTTTTCGTACGTGCAGAGCGTCCGGCGGGCACCCGTGATGTACGGCCTGTTCTACAAGCTCACGGGGGACGTGCGCCCGGACTCGCTCGTGCAGCGCACGATCAACGGGATGGGGATGCAGCGCCTCGAGCGGTACCTGCGCGAGGAGCGCCCCGACGTCGTCTGCTGCGTGCACTGCACCCCGGCCGGGACGATGTCCGATCTGCACGCGGCGGGCCGCACCAGCGTGCCGTGCGTGACCGTGATCACGGACTACGTGAACCACAGCCAGTGGACGCACCCGCACGTGGACCGCTACTGTGTGCCGAACTCGCTTGTGCGGGACGGCCTCATCGCGCGCGGGATCCTCCCGGAGCGAATCGTCGTCTCGGGGCTGCCGATCAACCTGAAGTTCCAGCGCCCGGTGGACCGCGTAGCGGTGCTGGCGCGGCTCGGCCTCGTGCCCGGCGTGCCGGTGGTCCTCGTCATGGCCGGCGCCTACGCGATGCTGGGCGGCGTCCTCGACGTCGTCCGCGTGCTCGCAGAGCTGCCCCACCCGATCCAGGTGGTGGTCGTCTGCGGGTACGACCGCCGGCTCGCCGCCCGGGCGCGGGCGCGTGCCGCCGGCGCCCGGCATCCCGTGCGCGTCTTCGGCTACGTGGACGACGTCGAGGAGCTGATGACGGTGACGGACCTGCTGATCACGAAGGCCGGCGGGATCACCGTGAGCGAGGCGCTCGCGAAGCATCTGCCGATGCTCATCTACCGGCCGATCCCCGGCCAGGAGGAAGGCAACACCCGCTTCCTGGTCAGCCACGGCGCTGCCCTCGCGCCCCGGACGCCGGCCCAGCTCCGCACGATGCTGGAGGATCTGCTCGTGCACCCGGACCGCCTGGCGGCGATGCGCCAGGCCGCCGCGGCGCTCGCCCGCCCGGACGCCGTGCGGATCGTGACCGCGCACCTCGCCTCCCTGGCGCGCGGCTCGGCCGGGGCTCCTCCGCCGCCGCCGGCGCTCACCGCCTCGTCGCCGGCTCCCTGAATGCTCCAAAGCGAAGTCACGCTGCTGGCGATCACGATCGCACTGGTCGAGTTCGTCCACGGCGCGCTGCTGTTCGTCCTGCTGCCGACGATGCTCACCCAGCGGTTCGGGTGGGCGATGGGGACCACGGGCGCCGCGGTATCGACGTACTTCTTCACCGAGGTCGCCCTCAAGCTGCTGGCGGGGTGGATGGTCGACCGGCTGGGGACGCGGAGGTTGCTGCTCGGCGGGTTCTGGTTGTACCTCGCCGCGTACGCCGGCCTCATCTTCTCCCGGGCTACCTGGCAGGTGTTTGTGATGCTGGCCATCATGGGGGCCGGCGCCTCACCGCTGTGGCCGGCGGCGCTGACACGCCTCACCCGCGAGACCGCCGACGGCGTCGGCGGCCTGTTGGGGCGGCTGTTCTCGACGTGGTTCCTCGGAGGCGGCATGGGGATCGCCCTCGCGACGCTGATCAGCCGCGCGAGCCACCCGGTCTCGCTGGCCGTGTTCTTGCTGCCCCTCCTCGGCGCGTCGGTCCTCGGGTTCGGTATCCCGCCGGAGACCCCCGTGCGGACGCTCCCACGCGCCCCGGCGACGCGGAAGCTCATCGCCTTGATGCTGCGCGCGCTCGCAACGCTCGCGACCAGCCTGGTGCCCCAGATCATCGCCGCGGGCGTGCTCATCCCGATCGTGGTCCCGTACCTGCAGGATATCCGCGGGCTCGACGAGCGGCACCTCTTCCTCCTGCTGCTGCTCGGGCCCGGGGTCGCGCTTGGGCTCATGGAGCAGGCGGGGCGCATGGGCGACCGCCTCGGGCGGCGGCGGACGTATACGATCGGCCTCGGCGCGGTGGCGCTGCTGCTGATCGCGCTGCCGCTCTGCCGCTCGATGTGGGCCCTCGTGGTGGACGTGGTCGGGATCGGGGTCGGCTACGCTTTCGTCCTGCCGGCGTGGAACAGCATCCTGCTCCGCCTCCTGCCCGCCGACGTCCGCGGCGCGGGGCTCGGCGTGGCGATGACGATCGAAGGCATGGGCGGGATCATCGGGCCGTTGGTCGGCGGGCTCCTGTGGCAGTGGTCTAACCCCTCGTCCCCCTTCTACCTGAGCGGGGGCCTCCTGCTGCTCGCCGCGGGCGCGTCCACCCAGTGGCGCGGGCGCGCGGTGGAGGGGTAGCACCCTCCGCCGCGATGCCGCAGGCGGGCCGATGGGCGGCGGTCGCCGCCGCGCTGCTGGCCGGGACAGCCGCCTATACCATCGGCGCCCAGGCCGCAGCGGGCGGGCTGCGGCTCGGGGTCAGGAAGCGCGGCCCGGCCCGGGCGATGGTGGCGCTCACATTTGACGACGGGCCCGATCCGGTGCACACGCCGCGCATCCTCGACGCGCTGGCCGCCTCCGGCGTGCGCGCGGCGTTCTTCATGGTCGGCCGCCAAGTCGAGGCTGTGCCGGCCGTCGCGCGCGCGGTCGCCTCCGCCGGGCATGACCTCGGCAACCACACTTACAGCCACCGGCACCTCTGGTTGCTCTCCCCGGCCGCGTCCGTCGCCGAGGTGGACCGGGGTGCCTGGGCCGTGGCGGAGGCGACCGGCCTCGCGCCGCGGTACTTCCGGCCCCCGTGGGGCGCCTTCAACTGGGCGGCCTACGTGCGCGCCGGGCAGCTCGGCGAGGAGCGGATCCTGTGGTCGCTGCGGCCGGAGGGGTGGCTCCTCCCCGCACCGGCGTCCCGCATGGCGGCGCACGTCATCCGCCGGGCGCACCCCGGGGCGATCGTGAACCTGCACGACCGCGGCGGGCATCCGTCCACGCCCGCGGAGACGTGGGCGGCGCTGCCGCGGATGATCGCCGGGCTGAGGGCGCGGGGACTCGAGGTGGTGCCGCTGCGCGCGCTGCTGGGCGACGGCCCCTAGCGGTCCTACGCCTTGCCGGCGGCCCCGGTCAGGACGAACCGCCGGCGCGCCTCCTCGCGCACACGCGCCATGCCCCGGGCCAGAACCTCGTAGTGATCGGATGACGCCGCGAGGCCCTCGCGGAGCCCCTCGAGCCAGGCCGCGAACAACGCGTGGCCGATGTTCAGCTTCACAACGCCGAGGGCCACGGCCCGGCGGACATCGTCCGGGTGGATGCCGCTCCCGCCGTGGAGCACGAGCGGCCCCGGAGCGCGGCGCGCGATCTCCTCGAGCCGGCCCAGATCCAGGCGGCTCGCCTGGCCGTGGACCGAGCCGACCGATACGGCGAGCAGGTCCACCCCGCCGCGGTCGAACATCGCCGCAGCGTCCGCGGGCTCGGTCAGCACCACTGCACCCTGCTCGCCGCCGAAGCTCCCGACCTCCCCCTCCATCGCGGCGCCCACCGCGTGCGCCACGTCCGCGATCGCACGCGCCTCACGCACGTTGTCCTCGAGAGGCAGGTGGGAGCCGTCGAACATCACCGAGCTGTACCCCTCCGCGAGGCACCGCACCGCGAGCTCGAACCCGGTACCGTGGTCCAGGTGGAGCATCACGGGCACCGGCGCCTCCTCCGCGAGCGCCTTGATGAGACGCGCGAGCGGCCTCAGGCCCGCGTGGGCGAGGTCACCGGTGTAGGTGGCCAGGATCACCGGCGCGCGCGCCTCGACGGCAGCCTCCAGCACCGCCTTCGCGAGCTCGAGGTTGCAGACGTCGAACGCCGGGACCGCGTACCGCTCCGCCCGGAGCCTGCCGATGAACTCACGGGGTGCCCGAACGAGCATCGCTGTGCCCTCCAACCGCTGAGGTCGTGCCGCGCGCGCCGCGCGGGGCGAGGCGCTCAGGCCGGCGGCGCCCACGCCACCGTCTCGGCGCGCAACCGGCGGTGGAACGGGGCGACCGCAGCGTACAGCTCGCGGTGGAGACGGTCCCGCGCGGCCATCGCGGGCACGAGCGCGGGATCGGGCTCCACCCGGGCGCCGATCCGCACGCCGGCGCGCATCGCCTCGGCAGCGTCCCGGAACACGCCGGCGCCGACGCCCGCGAGCAGCGCCGCCCCGAGCGCGGCGGTCTCGGCGGTGGCCGGAATCTCGAGCGGCCGGTTGAGGACGGCCGCCTTGATCGTCAGCCACAGCGCGTTCCGCGCGCCGCCTCCGGTCACCCGCATCACCCCGGTCCGGCCGGCGATGCGCGCCAGCGCGTCGGCGTTGGCCTTGGCCTCGCACGCGAGCCCTTCGAGGACGGCCCGGGCGAAGTGCGCGGGACCGTGGACGTCCCGCACGCCGAGGAAGGCGCCCATCGAGAAGCGGTCCACCACCGGCGAGAGGCTGCCGCGCAGGTGCGGCAGGCAGCAGAGCCCCTCGGCGCCCGGCGGCACACGCGCGGCCTGCGCCATGAGCTCCGCCAGCGGCACGCCGACGAGACGGGCGACCCACTCGACGGCCCCGCCCGACATCGTGGTCCCGCCGAGCAGGTAGACGCGGTCCGGCAGCACGTGGCAGCCGACCGCGAAGCCGGCGGCTGCGCTCTCCTCCGCGGGCGGGGGCCCGGCCGCGGAGGCCAGCATCGCCTCCGCTGTGCCAATCGAGTCCAAGATGTCCCCGGGCTCCGTGACGCCGCTCGCGAGCGAGGCGCAGATGTGATCGTGGCCGGCAACGGCGGCGACCACCTCCGTGGATGTCCCGAGCGCCCGGGCCACATCGGGCAGGAGCCGGCCGGCCGGGGTTCCGCTCGGCACGACGGGCGGCAGGATGGAGGCCGGGATGCCCGCGGCGTCGAGGACCTCCGGCGACCAGCGCCGACGGCGCACATCGTACATCCGGCTCCGGCAGGCGAGGGACGGATCGGTGACCCACGCCCCGCAGAGGCGCCCCACGGCGTAGTCCGCGACGAAGTACCAGCGCCGGATCCGGCGAAACACGTCCGGCTCGTGGTCGCGCAGCCAGGCGAGCTTGTGCACCGTATGGATCGGCAGCCCGGGGAGGCCCGTGATCTCGTACAGCGTCGCGGCGCCGATCCGGGCCACGAGCGCCTCCGCCTGCGGGGCGCTGCGCGGGTCGAACCAGGCGATCACGGGATACAGCGGCTCGCCTCCCTCCGCGCACGGCACGCCGGCCTCCCCGACGCTCGTGGCGGCGATCGCCCGGACCGCCCCGGCGTCGGGCGCAGCCCGGACGGCCTCGCGCAGGACGGCGAGGGCGGCCTCCCAGAGGGCGCCCGGATCGTACTCCGCCTGCCCGCCGCCGGCCTCGCGCACCGGCAGGCGCCGCGACGCAATGTGGATGATCCGGCCCTCGTCGTCGCAGAGGAGCGCCTTGGTGTTGGTCGTGCCGAGGTCCAGGCCGATCAGGTACGCGCGGGTCATCCTCACTCCCGGGCCGGCCTCGTCCGTCTCCCCCGTGACCTACCCCTTCACCGCCCCAAACGTGAGGCCCCGCGCCAGGAACCGCTGGATGACCAGGGACAGCACGACGGGCGGCACGATCGCGATCAGCGAGTTCACCGCCGCGGTGTTGAAGTCGACGCCGCGCGTGCTGCGCGAGCTCAGGATGAAGAACGGCAGCGTCTGCGCGACGCGCGAGGTGAGCGTGCTCGCCAGGATCGCCTCATTCCAGTTGAACGCGAACACGATGATCGCGGTCGCGACGAGCCCGTTGACCGCGAGAGGGAGGCTGACCCGGCCGAAAACCCGGAGGTCGTTGGCCCCATCGATGAACGCCGCCTCCTCCAGCTCCACGGGGATGTCCCGGAACACGTCGCGCATGATGACGACGCCGAAGGGCAGCGTCACCGCGACGTACACGAGGATCAGCCCGATCTGGGTGTCGATCAGGCGGAGGTGGACCATCAGCACGAAGTAGGGAACGAGGACCACCGCGGGCGGCAGCACGCGCTGCGTGAGAAACCACACCGCGATGTCCCGGCCGGTCATCGGCCGGAACTCGTGCCGTGCGAGCGCGTACGCCGCCGGCGTGCCCAGCACCAGCACGATGAGCGTGGTGGCGATGCTGATGACGACGCTGTTCACGAGCGCACGGATCGCGGCCGGGTCGGAGATCACCGTCTGCCAGGAGCCGAGGGTGGGCTGGTACTGGATCCACGGCAGGAACGCACCCCGGGTGAACGTCTGCTCCGTCGTCTTGAGCGAGTTCTCCACCGCCCAGAAGAACGGGAACAGCACCCAGACCGCGACCAGGATGAGCCAGACGTAGAACAGCACCCGCTTGATCCCCCGGTACGGCTCGTAGATGCTCATCGGCGCCTCCGACGGTCACTCGATCTGCGCGCGCATCACGCGGAACAGGCGCAGGACGATGAGGAGCACCACCGCCAGGAAGAAGATCCCCATCGCCGACCCGTGGCCGAAATCGAAGAACTGCAGCGTCGTCAGGTACACCATGGCGCTGTAGACCTGCGTGCTCGTGCCGGGCCCGCCGCTCGTGAGGGCGAACGGGAGGCCGAATACCTTGAACGCCTCCATCAGACGGAGGAGGAACGCGATCGTGAGCACCGGCGCGATCGTCGGCAGCGCGATGCCGACAAACACCGGCCACTCGCCGCGGGTATCGAGCGCTGCCGCCTCGTAGAACTCCCCCGGCACGCTCTCCAGCGCGGCGAGGGCGACGAGAAAGACGAACGGCGTCCACCGCCAGATGTCCAGGATGATCGCGGCGGCCAGCCCCCAGAACGCGCTGGCGATCCAGGGCGGGTGCAGGCCGATGAACCCGAGGAAGAAGTTGACCGGGCCGCTGTCGGCATCGAAGAGCGTCACGCCGAGGTAGCCGAGCGCGACCCCCATCGTGAACAGCGGCGCGGTGAACAGCACACGGAAGAACTGCCGGCCCCACACCCGCTTGGTCAGCGACCACGCGAGCGCCACGCCGAACGCCATCTCGACCGCCACGGTCACGGCGACGTAGACGGCGGTGATCCAGGCGGCGTGCCAGAACGTGGGGTTGTGGAAGTTGTCCAGGTAGTTCTGGAAGGCGACGAACGCCGTGACGCCCTGGCCCAGGGCGTACTGCACCAGGCTGTAGTAGATCGCAGACGCCAGCGGGAACAGCGAGACGACGAGAATCCAGAGGACGGCCGGGACGAGAAACGCGTACTTGACGGCCCGGCTGCGGCGCACCGTCGCCTCCGACGCTCCCCCCGGCCCGCGCCGGCGGGGCGGTTACTCCAGCCCGATCGATTTCCGGTAGAGCGCGCGCTGCTTGTCCCTGCCGTACCGGTTAGTGATCCCCTCCCACTTCCTGGCCACGTCGTCCAGCGCCGCCTTCGGCTTCATCTGACCGGCCAGCACCGCGGAGACGTTCACGTCCAGCTCGTGCCAGTACTCCGCCGCGCCGGGGATGCGCAGGTACGTCTCCTGCAGCGGGGCGGTGAGCGCCTTGTAGTAGGCATCGGTGAACGACTTGACGTCGTGGGCGTTCCACCCTTGCTCCTCGTACGCCTTGATGCTGCCGGTGCCGGCGGGCGGCAGGAACTCGTAGGGCATCGACGGCTGGACGCCGGTCCACCCGTGGGTCGCGTTGAAGAACGCGTTCTTCTGGTTGGCCATGAACGCCATGAAGTCGTACGTCGCCTCCTTCTGCTTGGAGAATCGCGACAGCACGAGGTGCCAGGAGCCCCCGTTCACGTTGGCGACCTGATTGAGCGAGTACGACTTCCACTGGCCCGTCTTGGGGTTGAACGCGCGCTTCGTCCCCGGGATCGGGGCCGCACCAACCCTCCCCTTGACTTTGGACGCCTTGGGGTCTTGCGCCAGGGTCGGCAGGTCGCCCCACGTCGGCTCCATCACGGAGTGGCCGGCCAGGAACAGGTTCCACCCCTGCCCGAGGGTCCACTGGAGCATCGCCCGCGGCCCGTTCCGGACGAACCGGGCGTAGTCCTCGAGCGCCTTGACGTGCCCCTCGGAGTTGATGTACGGCTTCATCGAGTCGGGGTCGAACCAGAACGACTTGTTGTCGGGCGAGATCACGTAGGGCGCGGCGAGCGTCAGGAAGTGGAAGAACCCCTGCTCGTTGACCTTGGCGTGCAGGGCGATCCCCCAATCCGGCTGGCCGTCGCCGTTCCAGTCCCAGCCGGTGAAGAAGTCCGCAACGTCGTGCATCTCGTCCATCGTCCTGGGCGGGACGGGCAGATCGTAGCCGTGCTTCGCCTTGAACTTGGCGCGGTTGGCCGGCTTGGTGAGCACATCCTCGCGGAAGTACAGGATCTGCGCGTCGCCGTCGAAGAGCGCCCCGTACTGCTTGCCCTCCCACGTGTACAACGCCCGCATCGACGCGATCTGGTCGCTCGGCACCCAGTACGGGTGCTTGGGATCTTTGATGAAGTCGTCGAGCGGCACGATGTAGGGCTCCTTGGAGACGAAGAAATCGCCGTAGAACCACGCACCGGTCATGTACGCGTCGTACCGCCCGAGGCCGGTCGTGAGATCGGTGAAGATCTGCTGGTGCAGGGTCTCGATCGGCACCTCCGCGATGTTGATCTTGCCGCCCGTCTCCTCCTCCCAGTGCGGCACGTGGTACTTGGCGCCGTCCCCCACCGTGGCCTTGAGCACCATGACGTTGATCGTGATCCCCTTGTAGGGCTTGCCCTTGAGGAACGACACCCGCTCGGGCGTGATCGGGGACTCGTACGGAGCCACGGGCGAGCTCTGCAGGAGCTTGGAAGCGGCCTGGCCGGGGCCGAGCGCCGAGAGGGCGCCGCCTGCGCCGAGTGCCGCGCCCACCCCGGTGATCTTCAGGAACTCACGACGGCTCACCCGCTCTGCCATGGTCTCCTCCTCATCGAGGTGTCGAGCTGCGCCTTGCGGGCGCACGAAGGCCGCACGTGTCCGCCTGCGCACGGATGCGTGAAACGATCCTGCGGTATGCGCAGGGTTCGCGGCCCACCGCGCACGTCCCTGCCCCGCGCAGACGGTGCGTCCGCGCGAACGGGCGCGGTGCGCCGGGGGCCCTCCTGTTACTTACGTCGGACGCGGCGCGGCGGGTTCTCCGGACGCGTCCTTCCGGTACCGCTGGAGGAGCGTGCGGCGCGTCATCCACACCTGGCGCAACTCGGTGCGGCGCCCCTCCGCGAGGCGCCGCCGGCCCTTCGGGTGGTACCGGGCCATGAGATACCGCTCCCACCACGTCAGCCACCAGCGGGTCACCGCCGGCAGCGGCCGGTGCTCGAACCCCGCGGCCTGCGCCTCCGCCCAGAAGAGGCTCGCGCCGCAGACGGCGTCGACCTCCCGGTACTCCGGCCGCGTGGCGAGGTCGTGCGCCAGCGCCGGCAGCAGGCGGAACACCTCGCGCCGGAAGCGGAAGCCGGCCGCGCCCCCGGCGTGGAGCGACGCGGCCCGCCGGTTGTCCAGGTGCAGCTCGCCGACCAGGTCCCCGGGGCTCACCACGGTCCCGTCCGCGAACACGAGCCGCTGGCCACGGTGGCGGATCAGGCCCATCCGAAAAATGTACCCGCCTTCCCCGATCGGCCGGATGCGGTACGCCCGCTCGAACCACCGCTCCAGGACGTCCAGCCAGCCCGTCACCGAGACGGCATCCTCTCTCGGACGGAGCGCACCTTGCCCTCGATGGACGAGGGAGCGTCCCGCCGGTCGTCGATCTTCATCACCGTGGAGACGCGCCGCGCGCCCCGCGCGAAGCACGCCTCGTGGATCTCCGGCACGAGCCGCAGGAGCGCCTCCAGGTCGCCCTCCACCACCGTGTGCATCGCGTTCAGCTCGTAGCGGAGACCGCTGCGCTCGATCGCCCGCACGGCCGCGGCCACGTACTCCCCGACGCTCGGAGAACCCGTCCCGATCGGCGTGACGCTGATCGCCATGATCGCCATGCGCGCACCCCCTGCGTATGCGGCGCGCCGCGGCCCGGAGCGGCCCGGAGCGCGGCCCTCCTGTCCAATCGACGCCCGGCGGCGGCGCTCCTGCCGGTCCCTCCTGGGGTGGCGCGCTGGCGCCGCCGGGGGCATGTGGAATGGCGGCTGCGCCCGGCGAAGTTACCGAGAGGGGGGATGCCCATGCCGCGCGATCTGCCGCTCGGAAACGGGGTGCTGCAGGTCAACTTCGACCTGGAGCACCGTCTCGTGGACCTCTACTATCCATACGTCGGGGGCGAGAACCACGCCCTCGGGCACCCGTTCCGGGTGGGCGTGTGGGCCGGCGGCCGCTTCGCGTGGGTCGGGGACGGCGGCTGGCACGGCACGCGACGGTACGTGCCGGAGACGCTCGTGACCGACGTGGATCTCGAGCATCCCGGGGTGGGGGTGCGCCTGGGCCTGCAGGAGTGCGTGGACTTCCACGTCAACGCGTTCCTCCGCCGGATCACCGTCCGCAACCTCGGCCCCGAGCCGCGGGAGATCCGCGTGTTCATGCACCACGACTTCCACATCAGCGGCACCGCGGACGGCGACACCGCGTACTTCGACCCGCAGAGCAAGGGGCTGTTCCACTATAAGGGGCGGCGGTGGTTCCACGCAAACGTGCTCACCCCGATCGGCGGGGGCTGGACGCAGTTCGCCACGGGCGTGAAGGAGTGGGACAACCGCGAGGGCACGTGGCGCGACGCGGAGGACGGCGTGCTCGGGATGAACCCGATCGCGCAGGGGTCCGTGGACAGCACCGGCGGCGTCGCGCTCATGATCCCGGGCGGCGGCGAGCAGGTCGTGTACTACTGGCTCCTCGCCGGCGAGACCTACGAGGAGCTGCGCCGGCTCAACCAGTTCGTGGCCCGGCGCGGCGCGGAGGCGCTCCTCCAGCGCACGCGCGCCTACTGGTACCTCTGGGCCAACAAGGAGACGATGGACTTCGGCCCGCTGCCGGCGGAGGTCGTCGCGGAGTTCAAGCAGAGCCTTCTCGTCGCGCGCACGCAGATCGACGACCGCGGCGCGATCATCGCGAGCACGGACTCCGACATCCTGCGCTTCGGCCGCGACACCTACGGGTACATGTGGCCGCGCGACGGCGCGCTGGTCGCCCGCGCGCTCGGCATGGCGGGCTACAACGATCTGACCCGGCCGTTCTTCCAGTTCTGCGGCGCGGTGATAACCGGTGAGGGGTTCCTGCTCCACAAGTACAACCCGGATCGCTCGCTCGGCTCGTCCTGGCATCCGTGGGCCGCGGACGGGGGACGTCGGTTCCCGATCCAGGAGGACGAGACCGCGCTGGTCGTATGGGCGTTGTGGATGCACTTCGCCGGGAACCGCGACGTGGAGTTCATCAAGCCGCTCTACCGGCCGCTCGTCAAGGAGGCGGCCGACTTCCTCGCCGCCTTCCGCGATCCCGCCACGGGCCTGCCGCTGCCGTCGTACGACCTCTGGGAGGAGCGCTACGGTGTGCACGCCTTCACCTGCGGCGCCGTCTACGGAGGCCTGGAGGCGGCCGGGGCGATGGCGCAGGCGTTCGGGGAGCGTGAGCACGCCGCGCGGTACCGCGAGGCCGCCGAGGCCGTCCGCGCCGGCGTGCTCGCGCGCCTGTGGAGCGAGGAGGCCGGCCGGTTCGGGCGCTCGCTGATCCCCGACGGCTCCGGCGGGAGCCGGCTCGACCTCGCGATCGACGCCAGCCTGGCCGGCCTGTGGGGCTTTGGGCTGCTCGCGCCCGACGATCCTCGGGTCGTGCGCACGATGCAGGCCGTCGAGCAGCGGCTGTGGGTTCAGACACCGGTGGGCGGGATCGCCCGCTACGAGGACGACCACTACCAGCAGGTGTCCCACGAGACCGGCCCGGTGCCCGGCAACCCATGGATCCTCTGCACGCTCTGGCTCGCCGAGTGGTACATCGCCCGGGCGCGATCCGCCGCCGAGCTCTCCCGTCCGCTCGAGTTGCTCCGCTGGGCGGTGTCGCGGGGGCTGCCGAGCGGCGTGCTGCCGGAGCAGGTGCATCCCTACGACGGCCGCCCGCTCTCGGTGTCACCGCTGACGTGGAGCCACGCGCAGTTCGTCCACGCCACGCTGCGGTACCTCGACCGTCTGCACGCGCTCGACCTCTGCCCCTCGTGCGGAATGCCCACGTACCGGCGGGCGGAGAGCAGCCTCATCCGGGCCCACGCGGGGGCGCGCGGGGTCCAGGGCGGCCCGCTCGCCGCGTTCGGGGACGCGCCGTGAGGGTACACTAGTGAGGCGCGCTCGACATCCCGGTATCATCCCTCCGGTTCTCGCCGTGTCACCCGTGTTCCCGCGGGGACCCCGGTGAGCGCCGCGCCCCCGGGGCCGGTGCCGGCCCGCGCGGGCCCCCTCGGCGCTCTGCGGCGTGCCCGCCGGACGAAGATCGTTGCCACGCTTGGGCCGGCGAGCACGACCGAGGCCGTCCTGCGCCGGCTACTGGCGGCGGGGATGGACGTCGCCCGCCTCAACTTCTCCCACGGCACGCGCGCCGGGCACGGCCGGACGATCCGGCTGCTCCGGCGGCTCGCCCGCGAGGCCGGGACGCCGCTCACGATCCTGCAGGATCTCCAGGGCCCGAAGATCCGGGTCGGCCGCCTCGCCGGACCGGTGCGCCTGGCGGAGGGCAGCGAGGTGACGCTGACCACGCGCCGCATCGTCGGGGACGCGCGCCGCATCCCTGTCGCGTTCCCGCGCCTCGCGCACATCGTCCGGCGCGGGCGGCGCATCCTCATGAAGGATGGCACGATCGAGCTGGCCGTCGTCGCGAGCCGCCCCCCGGAGATCCTCTGCCGCGTCCTGCGCGGCGGCGTCCTCGGGGAGCACCAGGGCGTCAACCTGCCGGGCGTTCGGCTGCGGGGGGCGGCGCTCACGCCGAAGGACGTCGCCGACCTTCGATTCGGGCTGCGGCACGGGGTGGACTACGTCGCGCTGAGCTTCGTCCGCTCGGCCGGCGACCTCCGGCATGCGCGCCGGGTGCTGCGGCGGCTCGGCGGGTCCGTGCCCCTCATCGCGAAGCTCGAGAAGGCCGAGGCGATCGACAACCTCGACGCCATCATCGCCGAGGCGGACGGCGTCATGGTCGCGCGCGGGGACCTCGGGGTGGAGATGGCCCCGGAGCAGGTCCCGCTCCTCCAGAAGCGCATCATCCGGCGCGCCAACGAGCGCGGGATCCCCGTCATCACCGCGACGCAGATGCTCGAGTCGATGGTCCACCAGGAGCGCCCGACGCGGGCGGAGACGTCCGACGTCGCGAACGCGATCCTGGACGGCACCGACGCGGTGATGCTCTCCGCGGAGACCGCGGCCGGCGAGCACCCCGTCGAGGCCGTGCAGGTGATGGCCGGGATCGCGCTCGCGGTGGAAGAGGCCGGCGCGTGGGCCGGTCCGATCCGCCGTCCCGCCCGTTCGACCGCGCTGCATGCGATCGGCGCGGCGGCGCAGGCGCTGGCGGGCGACCTGCGGGTGAGCGCGATCGTCGTCCTGACGACGACCGGAAGATCGGCGCGGCTGCTCTCGCAGCTCCGGCCGCCGGTGCCCGTGCTCGCGTGCACCGAGGACGAGCGCGTGGCGCGCTCGCTCGGGCTCTCGTGGGGCGTGCGCGCGATCGTGCTGCCGTTTCAGCGCACGACCGAGGCGATGGTCCGCGTGCTCGACGCGGAGCTCCGGCGGCGCCGGCTCGTCCGGCCCGGCGAGGCGCTCGTGATCGTGGGTTCCGTGCCGCTGATCGCGCGCGGCCGGACCAATTTCGTCCAGCTCCACCGCGTCGCACGCGACGCCGGCGCCCCTTCGCGGGAAGAATCGGGCGCCCCGCGTCGTTCCCCGTGAGCGTGACCGGGGCCGCACGATGTGGCGTGCGGGCCGCGGCAGGGGGTGCACGGCATGGACGAGGCGCGCAAGGTGATCATCCTGGGCTCGGGGTCCGCGGGCCTCACCGCCGCGATCTATGCCGCCCGCGCCCAGCTCCGGCCGCTCGTCGTCGCCGGGAGCCAGCGCGGCGGGCAGCTTGCGCTCACCACGGATGTCGAGAACTTCCCGGGCTTCCCGGACGGAGTCCAAGGCCCCGAGCTGATGGAGCTGCAGCGCCGGCAGGCGGAGCGGTTCGACGTCGACTTCATCGACGAGGACGCGACGGCGGTCGACCTGCGCCGGCCGCCGTTCGAGGTGACCGTGGCCGGCCGCACGCTCCGGGCGCAGGCCGTGATCATCGCGACGGGGGCCAGCGCCAACTGGCTCGGATTGCCCAACGAGCAACGCCTGATCGGACACGGCGTCTCCTCCTGCGCGCCGTGCGATGCGTTCTTCTTTCGCGAAAAGGAGGTGGCGGTCGTCGGCGGTGGCGACTCCGCGATGGAGGAGGCCCTCTTCCTCACGAAGTTTGCGTCCCGGGTGACGATCATCCACCGGCGGGACCGGTTCCGGGCGAGCAAGATCATGGCGGAGCGAGCGCTCCGGCACGCGAAGATCGATGTGCTCTGGGACACCGTCGTCGAGGACGTGCTCGGCGACGGAAAGGTCACCGGCCTGCGGCTGCGCAACGTGAAGAGCAGCGCGCGGAGCGACCTCCGGGTGGACGGGCTCTTCGTGGCGATCGGCCACCACCCCAACACGGAGCTGTTCCGGGGGCAGATCGAGCTGGACGACGCCGGGTACGTCGTGCTCAAGGAGCACACGATGACCAGCGTCCCCGGGGTGTTTGCCGCCGGGGACGTGCACGACCGCCGCTACCGGCAGGCGGTCACCGCCGCGGCGTGGGGATGCATGGCGGCGATGGATGTCGAGAAGTACCTGGAGGGCACCGACCTGCCACGCTGAGCCTCTCCCCCTCGCTGCTGCGGTTCCTCGACGCGATCCTCGCGCGCGAGTGGCTGGTCACGAACGGGCTGGGAGGATACGCCTCCGGAACCGTCGCCGGCGCGTGCACCCGGCGCTACCACGGGCTGCTCGTCGCCGCGCTCCTCCCGCCGGTGCGCCGCGCGGTCCTCGTCGCCAAGGTCGACGAGGCGCTCGAGGTCGGAGGCCGCCGCTTCGAGCTCGGCACCAACGAGTACCACGACGGCACGATCGACCCGCAGGGTTACACCTATCTCTCCGCGTTCCACCTCGATGGCGCGATCCCGGTCTGGAGGTACACGGTCCCCGGCGCCTCCCTCGAGCGGGCGGTGTGGATGGCCCACGGCGAGAACAGCACGTACATCCGGTACCGCCTGGCGCCGCGCAGCCATCCGGCGCGGCTCATCGTCCGGCCGTACTTGACCGAGCGGGACTACCACGCGACGACGCGGGGCGATCCCGGCCGGGCGCTCGCCGTGACGCCGGTCCCCTCCGGGATCCGGGTCGAGCCATGGCCCGGCGCGGTGCCGTATACGCTCCGGATGAGCCGCGGCGCGTTCACCACAGGCGGCACCTGGTACTGGAAGCTCCTGCACCGCGTCGAGCGAGCGCGGGGCCTCGACGACCTCGAAGACCTCTACGTCCCCGGGACCTTCGAGGCCGAGCTGCGGCCCAAAGACGAGGTGATGCTGCTGGCGACCTCGGAGCCGGACACGGACGGTCGCAGCCCGCTCGGGGGGGCCGCTTACCGGAGGGAGCGGGCGCGCCAGGGGGCCCTGCTGCGGCGCGCCAGGCATCTGCCCCCGGACCCCGCGCCGCTCCCGGAGGCAGGGGGTCTTGCGGCGCGACTCGTGCTCGCCGCCGACCAGTTCCTCGTGCGTGGCCGGGGACGGCGCAGCGTCATCGCCGGCTACCCGTGGTTCACCGACTGGGGGCGCGACGCGCTGATCGCCCTCCCCGGCCTCACGCTGGCGACCGGCCGGCACCGGGAGGCGCGGGAGATCCTTCTCTCGCTGGCCGGCACGGTCGACGAGGGGATGCTGCCCAACCGGTTTCCCGACGACGGGGCGCCACCGGAGTACACGAGCGCCGACGCCGCGCTCTGGTACTTCTGCGCGCTCGAGAGCTACCTGGCCCGCGTGCCGGACCGGCCGTTGCTCAAGCGCGTGTTCCCGGCGGTCGCTGAGATCGTCCGCCGCTACCGCGCCGGGACGCGCCACGGGATCCATGTGGATCCCCGAGACGGCCTGCTCGCGGCCGGCGCCCCCGGGCTCGCGCTCACGTGGATGGACGCCCGCGTCGGGGGACGCGCGATCACCCCGCGGCATGGGAAGCCCGTGGAGCTGAGCGCGCTGTGGTACAATGCCCTCCGCGCGATCGCGCGCTGGGCCGCGATCCTGGACCGGGAACCGGACGCGTACGATGCGGAGGCCGCTCGGCTGCGCGAGGCGTTCGCGGCGCGGTTCGTCAACCCGGCGGACGGGTATCTCTACGATGTGATCCGACCCGACGGGACGCCCGACGACGCCCTGCGCCCGAACCAGATCCTCGCCCTCTCGCTCCCGCACCCCGTCGTAGAGGGGGCGCTCGCCCGGACGGTCCTGGAGGCCGTCACCGCCCGGCTGCTGACGCCGCTCGGACTGCGGTCGCTCGCGCCGGGCGCGCCGGGGTACCGGGGCGTCTACCGCGGGGGGCCGGCGGAGCGGGACGAAGCCTATCATCAGGGCACCGTGTGGCCGTGGTGGCTCGGGCCCTACGCCGTCGCGCTCCTCCGGGTGACCGGCGACCGCGCCCGGGCGCGCGGCCTGCTCACGCCGTTTCGGGCGCACCTGCTCGAGGCGGGGCTGGGGACGGTGAGCGAGATCTTCGACGGCGATCCGCCCCACCGGCCGCACGGCTGCATCGCCCAGGCGTGGAGCGTCGCCGCCCTGCTCGAGGTGTGGGAGCTGGCGGGAGGTGACGGTGCGTGAACGAGCGGCTGTGGGAGTTGTATCAGCGGGTCTGCCAGGAGGAGGTCCGGCCTCTGGACGAGTTCGTCGACCGGCTCCTCGCCGGCGAGTGGGGCACGTTCCCCAAGGAAGACGTCCTCGAGCTGCTGCACGAGATCGAGGGGCAGATGCTGTCCAACATCCAGGTCAAGGCGATGGAGGGGCCGCAGTTCGCCGGAATGGCCGACGAGGTGAGCGAGCAGACGCAGAAGGAGCTCGAGGAGCTGGTCGCCCGCGTCGAGCGCGCGTACGCCCGGGAGTAAGGCAACCGCCGCGGCGCCACCGCGGCGGGGCGATCAGAACAGGAAGCGCCCGTTCCGGTAGATCAGCTCCCCGTCGCCGTAGACCTCCGCCCCGGTGCCCCGCAGGTCGAGGATCATGTCCCAGTGCAGGCCCGAGACGTTCTCGCCGCCCGTCTCCGGATACGCCGCGCCGAGGGCCATGTGCAGCGTCCCGCCGATCTTCTCATCGAACAGGATGTTGCGGGTCCACTGCTGGATGTCGTAGTTGAGGCCAAACGCGAACTCGCCGAGCCGGCGCGCGCCCTCGTCGATCTCCAGCATCTGGGCGAGGAGCTCGCCGCCCTTTGCCGCGCTCGCCTCCGCCACGCGACCGTCCGTGAAGCGCAACCGGACGTCGGTCACCTCGCGCCCGCCGTAGATCGCCGGAAATGTGAAGCGCACGGTGCCGCGCGTGGCGGCCTCGACGGGGCCGGTGAACACCTCGCCGTCGGGGAAGTTATGCTCGCCGGCGGCGCTGATCCAGCGCCGGCCCGCGACCGAGACGGTCAGGTCGGTGTCGGGCGCTGCGATGCGCAGCTCCCTGATCGCCCCCAGGCGCGAGGCGATCGCGGCCTGTTCGCGCGCCACCTGCTCCCACGCGGCCACGGGGTCGTCCCGGTCGAGGTGGCCGGCCGTGTACACGAAATCCGCGTACTCCGCGAGCGACATCTCGGCTTCCTGGGCATCGGCCTGGGTCGGTGCCTGGGTTAGGCACCACCGCAGCTCGCCCGTCGCCGACCGCTCCATGAAGCGCCGGTTGACCTCGCGCATCGCCTCCCGGCGGATGCGCATCCGCGCCGGGTCGACGCGTGTCAGGGCGCGCGTATTGTACGCGCCGAGGAACGCCAGCTCGGCGTCGAGGGTCTCGATCTCCCGGCGGTCCAGATCCGAGACGAACCGGAGCTGGTCGTCGGTGGCCGTCTTGTAGTAGATCTCGTCCAGCCCGTCGACGGAGACGCGCACGGTGGGGTGGGCGCCGACGAGCAGCGCCTCGCGGTACGCGGCCGCGATCTGCGGCGCCGCGAGGGCGGTGCCCCGGATCCGCACGAGCTCCCCTTTGCGGAGCTTGAGCGAGTAGTGGACGAGGACGCGGGCCAGCTTCTCGATGCGGGGATCCATGGTCCCTCCAAGGTGTTCCGCCCGGGCGAGCCCGGATCCTCCGGGCGGCCGGAGCCCGGGTGGGCGGCTGCGCCGGTCGTTGTGCCGCGGCGCATCCGCCGCGTCGGGACAGGAGGCGCTCCGATGACCGGAGGGCCCCGCCCTCTCGAGCAGCGCCCTCCGGGACGAGCGAGGGTGAAACGCGATTAGCGCTTCTTGCCCTTCTTGGCTGCCTTCTTCTTGGTCGCCATGGATCGGGCCCTCCTTTCGATTTTTGGTGTCCAGGGGGGCCGGTTTTGCCCCTCGATACCCCACATACGACATTAGTTTCTATTTTCCTCCTGGGAAAGCGAGAAAATTTTAAAGATTTTGAGAGAACACGAGGGGAGAGCCCCCAAGGCTCGAATTCTCCCAAATTCAATCGGCTTGGTCCCCGTCACTGGGTTGCAACCTTCGCGCTCGTATACTTCCAGAACACGCGTCCTGTGCCGCCGCGGTGCGTTCCGCCCAGCGGAACGGCCGCCGGGCCGTCCGGGCGTACACACGTGCGCCGCCGCGGCAGGCGTGGCCGGCCGCAGGAGCCCCGCGTTGCGCATCGATGTCGGGCCATCTACGCATCCCGCGGGGCTCGACGTGTTTCGATAGCTGACTTTCTCTGTATATGTGCCCCGGGCCTGGCCCCGCAGGGGGACGACGGGCCTGGCGGGGTGAACTGTGAGGATCGTGGCTCCGAGGTGCGCGCGGGCGCTGATGCTGCTTGCGGGCGCGGCCTGTGTGTGGGGTGGACCCTCCCCGGCGGCCGGCGCGTCGGCTATCGAGCGGCTGCGCGGCATCTACCTGCAGCAGGCGATCGAGCTCGCGACCGTCGGAGACCGCGAGGTCGTGCTGACCCGGATGACGCGGTTCCGAAAGTGCGGCAGCCGGCGGGGGCTCGCCGAGGACTTCAACGCGCACACCGTGGACGTGCTGGGGCAGCAGGTAGCCGGGATCGGGTTCGTCGCCGGCATCGTGAACGCCATCGACGACTGCCCGGCCGCGGCCCCCGGCGCGGCGCGCGGCGGCAGCGAGCGGTAGGCGCGATGCCGGCCCTGCGGGGGCGCGTCTACGAGATCCTGCGGTGCGTGCCGCAGGGCAAGGTCGTAACGTACGGCCAGCTCGCGCTGCTGGCGGGCCACCCGCGCGCGGCGCGCCAGGTGGGATGGATCGCCCACGCGGGCGGCCCCGACCTGCCCTGGCAGCGCGTCGTGAACCGGTTCGGCGGTCTCGCGTCCGGGTACCGCGGAGGGCGACAGGGCCACCGGCACGACCTGGAGCGCGACGGCGTGCGCGTCCGCGAGGACCTGACGGTGGACCTCCAGCGGTATCAGTGGTGGCCGGACGGGCGGACGCGGCGGCGTCTCGGCGTGGGCGACGAGGTCCTCGCGCTGCTCGCCCGGCCGCTCAGCACGCGAACCCTGCCCGGTCAACCGCCGCGATCTCGACGCGGTCGCGCCCCTGCTGCTTGGCCCGGTAGAGAGCCTGATCGGCGGCGCGGAGCAGGTCGCCCGCGGTCGAGCCGTGGTCCGGAAACACCGCGACCCCGAGGGAGAGGGTCACCGTCCCCAGTCCCCGGCCCCGGTGCGAGAGGCTGAGATGTCTGCTCGCCTCGCTCAGCTGGTGGGCGCGCGCCGCCGCGTCCTCCAGCGAAGCGCCCGGCAGGATCAACATGAACTCCTCGCCTCCGTAGCGGCAGGCGATGTCCTCCTTGCGGATCCGGCTCTGGAGAAAGTCGGCGAACGTCGCGAGCACCACGTCGCCCGTCTCGTGTCCGAACATATCGTTGATATGCTTGAAGTGGTCAAGGTCGAACACGACCACCGCGAGCGGCTGGGCCAGACGCTCGGCACGCCGTAGCTCCCGTTCGAGCGACTCCTCCAGGTACCGGCGGTTGTAGAGCCCGGTCAGCGGGTCCCGGATCGACTGGGAGCGCAGGGTTTCCCGCAGCTTCAAGTTGTCCAGCGCGAGCACGATCCGCTCGGCGACGCTGCTCGCGAGCTGCCGGTACGCCTGCACGAGCCCCGCGTCCTGCGTGTCGAAGCGCAGATGCAGGACGCCCAGCGTCTCTCCCTGACCCACCATCGGCACGCACACCGACGCGGGCGGCGCTGGATCGCCGAGATGCCGGCAGAGCAGCTCGGAGTCCTCGCTCATATGGACACGGCCCCGGCGGAGCGCCCAGCAGTCGTCCCGGCCAAAGATCTCGTCTCCCAAGGGGCCGGGCCCCCATGTGGCCACAGCCTCGACGAGGTTCCGAGCCTGGCTCACCATGTACATCGCGCCCGGACACTCGGGGAACAGGTCACGCGCGGACCGCGCGATCGCGCGGTACGCCTCCTCGAGGCTGTGACAGGCTTGGAGCAGCTCCCCCAGCTCCCTGATCAGGGACAGCTCGCGGTTGTGCCGCTCCAGCTCCCGGGCCCAGAAGGTCAGCTTGCCGTTGGCCTCCCGGAGCGCGTCCTCGGTGCGCTTGCGCTCGGTGATGTCGCGGTAGTTCACGGCGACCGCTCCCACGCTGGGTTCCTCGAGGAGGTTGACCGCGACCGCCTCCACCCACCGCCATGAGCCGTCCCGGTGGCGGATCCTCGCCTCGGCGGTGATGCGGGAGCCCGGCTCCCGCACGAGCGTGGCGAACAGCGCCTGGAGGCGTTCCCGGTCGCCCGGGTGCACGATCTCGAGCTCGTCGTGGGCCGCAAACTCCTCCGCCTGGTAGCCCAGCACCCGGGCGGTCGAGGGGCTGGCGTAGAGCACGGAGCGGTCGGCCCCCAGCAGCGCGATCGCATCCGAGCTGTGCTCGACCAGCGCGCGGAAGCGCCGCTCGTCCAACAGGGACCGCACGAGCCGCTCCTCGGCGTGCTTGCGTTCTGTGATCTCGACCATCGTCAGCCCCACACCCGCCTTGCCGCTGCGCCCGCGAAGCGGGAAGGAGCAGACGCTCCACTGCCGGTGCGCGCGCGGCGACACCTGTTCGGTCACCTCCACGTCGACGGGCGTCCGCGCGTCGAGCACGCGTTGCAGGACCGGCTCGAGGGCCGCCGCGATGCCGGGCATGAGATCGCGCATCCGGCAGCCCCGGTGCGCGCGCCGCGGGCGGCCGGTGATGCGCGCCAGGGCCTCGTTGACACGGAGGAAGCAGAGGCCGGCGTCGAGGATTCCGAGCCCGGAGGGCGCCGCCAGGAAGAACGAGCGAAGCCAGCCATGTGGCAGGGCCGGCGGGCGGGAGCCGCGGAGCATTTGCCTCATCGGTAGAACACTCACCGCACAGACATCGCGATGCGCGTCGTCGATATCTGCCAATTCGCCCCGCGGGGGCGCTGACTCTTTGTTCGGCGGCTCATCTTTCGGACTAGTCCGGTCGATCCACCCTCACGAGCCGGTGCGGACGGCGGGTTGGCTCAGGGATGTGATCGGCGGCCGCGGTCGCCGACCGCCCTGGCGATCCAGAAGACGCTCCATGCCACCATCGCGATCCCGGCGAGGGCCAGCCGCGTCACGTCGACGATCGAGGTCACGCGGGTCGCCTGATCCGTGACCTCCACGACGGCCAACGGCCGGATCGAAACCCCGCCCCCACCGCCGCCTCCCTCGCCGCTCTGATCCTGCACCGCTCCCCGGCCTCGGCCACTCCCCATGCCGAAGCCGTAGCGAAGGCGGGCGACGGGAATGATCGTGCGGCCGCGGACCTCCATCGGCTCACCGAACACCGTCCTGGTCGCCGCCGCGCCCTGCATCTGGCCGATCCGGTCGAAGAGCTTCTCAAGCATCGCCGCTCTCCTTCGCCCTGTGGCCTGCCGCCGATCGCCGCCCAGCCGGGGGGCCGTGCGCGACGCTCTCCCCCACACGTCCCGATCATGCGAATATAGATCTCCCCCTCGGCGCCTCCCGCCAATCACGGTCGGCGAGCGCGGGCCGGCGCGGCGCCACGAACGTCCTCTCGCCATTCGTTTGGCGCAGGCCATCTGATCGGGTGAACGAGGAGCGGCGCCGTCGTTTCCCTGTAGGCTGGGGTCGTTCGGGGGAAGGACGTCCGCGGGCTACCCAATGGCGCTGCCCCGTCGCTCCGTGCTCGTACCGGCGTGCTGGCTTGCCGCGCTGCTGGCGGCCGTCGCCCGGCCGGCATCGCCCGAGGTCGCAGGCGACATCAGCGCGACCGTCGTCGCGACGCGCGGCGCCGTGCCGCAGAGCCAGGTCGTTCCCGGCATCGAGACAGCGCTCCTCGCGCTGCTGAACGAGACCCGGCGGCAGCACCACCTGGCGCCGCTCATCATGAACGACTCGCTGCGGTCGATCGCGAGGCGGCACTCGCAGGAAATGGCGCTGGCGGGCTACATCGGGCACGGCTCCGTCGGCGGCGAGTCGTTCGTGGAGCGGCTGTCGCGCGTCGTGCCGGCGGGGATGCTCGTGGGAGAGAACGTGACGTCTGCCAGGACGACCGAACAGGCACACGTGCACTTCCTGGCCAGCCCCGGGCACCTGCGCAACATGGTGCACCCCGCGTTCCACAGCGTCGGCATCGGCGTCGCCACCGCGGGCGCGGCGGGCTTCATCGTCACGGAGGACTTCGCCGAGTAGCGCGGGCGCCTCGCTCGGCCGCCTCTCCTCAGAGTTCTGGTAAACCACCGATAAACGCGCAGAGAACTTCCATTGACGACGCGCGCGCGCGCCCGGTATAGTGCCGCCGACACCGCCCGGCGCCTCAGATCACGGCGCCCCGCCGTCAGCGGGAGGGATGCGGTGGCGATTCGCGTGCTCCTCGTCAACGCGCAGCCCCTGGTACGGGAAGGGATCAAGTACGGGCTCCGCGCCGAGCCGGACATCGAGATCGCGGGAGAAGCGGGCACGGACCAGGACGCCGTCGCCGCGGCCGCGCGATTGCGCCCGGATGTGGTCCTGATCGATGTCCGGCTGCCCGACCGGGATGGCATCAAGACCATCCGGGCGATCAAGCAGCAGTGCCCCAAGACCGAAGTCCTCGTCGTCACCCCGGTGGACGCGTACCAGAGTTTCCAGGAAGCGGCGCGGGCGGGCGCTGTGGGCTACGTGCTGGACGATATTGCGCCCGTGCACTTGGCGAGCGCGATTCGCGGCGTGCGGGAGGGCAAAGCCGCGCTCAGCCCGTCGATCGCGCGCCAGTTGGTGAACTATCTCTCCACCACCGGCGGCTCGCCGACTCCGCTGTCCCGCTTCCACGGGCTCACACAGCGCGACGTCGATGTGCTCCGCCTGGTCGCGCAGGGCCTGAGCGACAAGGAGATCGCGGGCAGGCTCTCGGTGTCCGCGGCCACGGTGAAGACCCACCTGCGAGCGATCTATCGGAAGCTCGGGATCCGCAATCGCGCCCAGGCGGTGGCGTTCGCCCTGGAGAAGGGGGTGCTCAGCGGGACGCACGTGGCGCCCGGGAGGGATTCCTGAGTGGCGCCGTAGCGCCGGCGGGGCTACGGCGCGAGCACGACCTCCAGGATCTGCGGCTCGCCGATTAGGTCCTCGGCCGGCGGCAGCGGTTGCCCCGGCTGCGGGAGCCCGGCCGGCGTCGCGGCGGGCACGAGGACCGTCACGACGCTGTCGGGGGCAACCTGGGCCTCCTGCGAGCCCGCGGGAGACGGGATGAGGACCCGCACGCTCTTGACCCAGCCCCGCGGGAGCGGGCGCGTCTCCCCAATCGAGAGCAGCACCTGCACGAACGCCCCCCGGGCGCCGGCCGCCGGCGCCCCGAGCTGGACCTCCACCCGGACCCGCTGTCTCGCAAACTCGGCGTACGCGGAGGGCGGCACCACCCGGGTCTGCCGCGCGCCGGGCGCGGCCGCGAGGTCGGGGCCCGCGGTAACCGCCACGGTGTAGCTGGTGACGACATCCGCCTCGATGACCGTGTCGACCGTGAACGGGGCGGCCGCGCCCGGCGCGAGCGCCGCGAGCGTGCTCTGCTTCTCGAATTGCTCGCCGCTCCTGCGCTGGAACGTCACCGTCACGGACACCGGCTCGATCCGCTCCGTGCCGGTGTTCACGACCTGCCCCGTCACGCGGAGCAGGCCGGCCGCGTTCACCATCTCCGCGAGCCCCTTGATGGCGACCCCGGCCGGCGCCGCACCCTGTGTCTCCTGCGGCTCCCTCGCCGGCGCCGGAGGGGCCGGCGCCTGCGGGCCGCGCGCCGGAGCGCCGGGCGGGGTGGCGGGCGGCCCCATGGCGATCCGCTCCATGACGAAGACCTCGACCGCCCGGCCCCCGCGGAACACCAGGCCGATTCCCTGGAACGGGAACGTCACGATCGTATCCGCCCCCACCTGCATGAACGCCTCGTTCAGGTCGCCCACGAGCGCGGCGACCTCCTCGAGCGCGGCGCCCACCCCCACGCCGCGGGCGGTTCGGAACTGCGGGCTCGTCGTGCTGAGCCGCACCGCGACGCCACCCTCGAGCGAGGCGGCGATACCCCAGCGGGGGAACACGAGCTGCCCCGCCGGCGCCTGCACGGGACGGCCGAGCGCAGCCACTAGGCCGGAGGCGGACATCCCGATCCGCGCCGGGCCGATGGAGTCGCCGGGACGGATCAGCTTCGTGGCATCGGCGTGGGCCGCCTGCGGGGCCAGAGAGGCGAGGGTCGCCGCGAGGGTCAATGCAAGCGCTGCGCGATATCGCAGACCGGCAGACCGGAGCCTGTCTCTCATGTGCGCTCACCCGATCCTTTGGAGCCGCCGTTCGACGAGAGCGGTGTGCCTCCCTTTGTCATCCAGCCGGGCGCGCCCCCGACCCGCTCGCCCGAGGCGAGCCGCCGCCCCTTGGCCGTATCCGGGCGGCGGCTCTCGGGCAACCCGTCCGACCACATCGCGCGGCCTGCCCGCGCGGCATCGCAACGCTCCGTTGTACTGTCGTAACAATGTACCCAAGACGGTGCCGGGCTAGCGGGACCCCGACGTGATCCCCGCCGGACGATGACGGCGGGGAACGGACGGTGCGTGTCCCCGGCACGGGAGGCATGCGCCGCCAGGGCGGAGAACACGGGGACCTGTGAGCACCCTCATCGTTGCCACGGAGCGCGCGCTCCTGATCGCTCGCCGTGCCTCTGCATGGTCGGTCGAGGAACACCTCAAAGGCCGGTCTCCCACGTGCATCGCCGCGGACCCCCACGATCCGTCGCGGGTGTACTGCGGGACCAGCGGCCACGGGGTGTGGCGCAGCGACGACGGCGGACGGACCTGGGGGCCGGCGGGATCGGGCATCGCTCACGCGGACGTCACCGCCGTGGCGGTCAGCCCGATGGAGCGCGGCCACCGGCCCGGCGTGGTGTACGCGGGAACGGAGCCGAGCGCGGTCTTTCGCTCCGGCGATGGGGGCGAGACCTGGAGCGAGCTCTCAGGGCTGCGGACCCTCCCGTCCGCCCCCACGTGGAGCTTCCCGCCGCGGCCGCACACGCATCACGTGCGGTGGATCGAGCCCGACCGGGCCGTCGCGGGTCGCGTGTTCGTCGCGATCGAGGCCGGCGCGCTCGTCCGGACGCTCGACGGCGGACGGACGTGGACGGATCGCGTGCCGGACGGGCCGTACGATACGCACACCGCGGCCACCCACAGGCTGGCGCCGGGCCGCGTCTACTCTGCGGCGGGCGACGGGTATTTCGAGAGCGACGATGGGGGCGACCGGTGGAGACGCGACGTCGACGGGCTGCGGCACCGATACGTGGTGGGCCTTGCGGTCGACCCGGCGGACCCGGAGACGGCCATCGTTTCGGCCGCGGACGGCCCCTGGGCGGCCTACAGCCCGCGGAGCGCCGAGGCGCACGTCTACCGGAAGACGATGCGGCGCCCGTGGGAGCCGGCGACGCAAGGGCTCCCGGACGCCCGGGGGACGACGGTGAGCCACTTCGCGACGCACCCCGGAGAAAGGGGCGTCGTGTACGCGGCCAACAACCACGCGGTGTACCGCTCCGCCGACGCGGGACGGACCTGGAAGGCGCTCGACATCTCCTGGCCTGGCGGCGCCCTCGCAGACGGTGTCGAGGCGATGGCCTGCCTTGCGAGCTGAGTCGCGCACACCGCGGGCGCACGCGGGCGGGACCGCCGCTACCCGGTCGGGATGTACCCGCGCTCCTTGTCCACGACGTTGAGGAGGGGCGCGCCGGCGAGCCAGCGGCGAAAGTTCTCGACGAACAGCTGAGAGAGCGCCTCGCGATGGCCGGCGAAGTCACCCGACATGTGCGGGGAGACGATCACGGTGGGAAGCTCCCAGAACGGGTGATCGTGCGGTAGCGGCTCGTCCACAAAGACATCGAGGGCCGCTCCCGCGATCCGGCCCGACCGGAGGGCATCCAGGAGAGCGGCCTCGTCCACCACCGCGCCCCGGGCCACGTTGATCAGGCGCGCCGTCCGCTTCATCCGCGCCAGCGCCGCCGCCCCGACCAGGCCTCGTGTGTCGGGCGTGAGCGGCAGCGTGAGCACGACATAGTCCGCCTCCGGAAGGACGGCGTGGAGCTCCTCGACGGCCGCCACGCGTTCGAAGTCGGGATCCGCGTCGCGGCGCCGGCGAGCCACCCCGAGCACGCGCATGCCCGCGGCGCGGGCGAACCGCCCCACCTCGCGTCCGATGCTGCCCGCCCCAACGACGAGGACGGTCCGGCCCTCCAGGCGGTCGGTCTCCCGGTGCTGCCACGCGCGGCGCCGTTGGAGCTCCAGCGTCCGCGGGAGGTCCTTCGCCAACGCCAGCATGAGCCCGAGGACGTACTCCGCCATGGCGCGGTCGAAGATGCCCCGCGAGTTCGTGAGCACGACCGGGCTGCTCACGAGCCCGGGGAAGAGCACGGCATCGACGCCGGCGCCGGCAAGATGGATCCACCGGAGGTCGCGGGCCGCCGGCCACGCCTCGCGGAGCATCCGCGATCGGAAATCGGCGACGAAGAGAACCTCGGCGCCCGGCAGCGCGGCCCGCAGGGCCTCCAGGGATCCCGCGTACCGGACCTCGGCCGCGCCCGCCACCGACTCGAGCCCCGGGGGGCGCTCCCCGTGGTGGAGCACGACGACCGTGGGCCGCGACGCGTCGAGGGTCATGCAGGCGCGTGGACGGAGCCCGGGGCCGGCCCCTCGCCGCGCGGCCGGCGCGCGCTACAGGGTTGGGGCCACGCTCCGACCGACCGCGCGGAGCGCACCGTCCAGGATCTCGAGGCCCGATGTCACCTCGTCGTCGGTGGCGACCAGGGGGACGAGGATCCGCACGACGTTGTTGAACAGCCCGCACCGGATGACGATCAGCCCCTGCTCGCGGCACCGCGCGAGGACCGCGCCGGTCTCCTCCGGCGCCGGTTCCCGCGTCTCGCGATCGCGGACGAGCTCGAGCGCCGCCATCGGCCCGAGAGCCCGCACCTCGCCCACAAGCGCGTGCCGGCCTGCCATCGCGCCCAAGGCGGCCTGGATGCGCTCGCCGAGATGGCGCGCGCGCTCCACGAGGCGCTCCTCCTCGAACACGTCGAGGACCGCGAGCGCCGCGGCGCACGCCACCGGGTTCCCCGCGTAGGTGCCCCCGAGCCCGCCGGCTTCGGGAGCGTCCATCACGTCGGCCCGGCCGACGACCGCGCTCAGCGGCAGGCCGGCCGCCAGCGACTTGGCGACGACCATCACGTCCGGCACGATCCCGAAGTGCTCGCACGCAAACATCCGCCCCGTGCGCCCGAATCCCGTCTGGATCTCGTCGGCGATGAGCAGGAGCCGGTGGCGGTCGCACAACGCGCGGAGCCCGGCCAGGAACTCCCGCGGGGGCACGATGAACCCGCCCTCGCCCTGCACCGGCTCCACGATGATCGCGGCGACGCGCTCCGGCGCCACGACGGTATGGAACATGCCCTCGAGCGCCGCGAGGCAGGCCCGCGCGCACTGCTCGGGCCCGGGCCGGCCCGGGAACCGGTACACGTACGGGAACGGCGCGTGGTAGATCTCCGGCGCGAACGGTCCGAACGATGTCTTGTAGGGATGCTCCTTGCCCGTGAGCGCCAGCGCCCCCAGGGTACGGCCGTGAAAGGCGTTCGTGAACGCGATGACCGCGGGGCGCCCCGTGTACGCGCGCGCGATCTTGACCGCGTTCTCGACCGCTTCCGCGCCGCTGCTCAACAGCAGGGTCTTCTTGGGAAAGGCGCCGGGCGTGAGCGCGGCGAGCCGCTCCGCCACCGCCACGTACCCTTCGTACATCACGACCTGGAAACAAGTGTGCAGGAAGCGGTCCGCCTGCTCCTTGATCGCCGCGACCACGCGGGGATGGCAGTGGCCCACGTTGAGCGTCCCGATCCCGCCCGCGAAGTCGATGTACGTGCGGCCGTCGGCGTCCGTGATCCGGGCGCCGCGGCCGGAGGCGATGAACAGCGGGGTCGCGTTGGCGACGCCCCGGGGCACGGCCGCCTGCCGGCGCGCGGCCCACGCCTGGGACACCGGACCGGGGGCGGTCGCCGCGCGGGTGCTCACGTCCTTGGCCATGGGCGACTCCTCGTCACGATGGTGGGTGTCGCAGGCTACTACGGCGCACGCCGGGCGGTCTCCTGCGGTGCCGGCCTGCCGCGGCTGGGAGCCGGCACCCGGGTACGTACGTCCGGCACACGACGCGCACTACATCGCCCGCCGGTCGAGATCCGGCCCCTCGCCCGGCCCGTACACCTGCATGAACTCCGTCTCCAGCCCCGAGAGCTTGTCCTGGAGGAACGCCACCCATCCTTCGGAGTGCTTGTGCGGGCCTGTGACCCGACAGCTCGCGCACGGCTTGAGCGTCGCGCCGCGCTGCACGGCGGCCGCGATCTCCCGCGCGATATCGTCGGTGGTGTAGCAGATGTGGTGGACGCCTTCGTCGCCGTGGTCCGCGATGTAGCGGGCGAACCGCCCCTCGGCGTCCCACGACCGGCAGAGCTGGATCTGGATCCCGCCCAGCATGAAGTGCGCCTCGCTGGACCGGGCCTTCTCAAACTCGTGGCGGACGACGTCGCGCACGCCGAGGATGTCCTGGTACTTCCCAAGAGCGGCATCGAGGTCCCGCACGGCGATGGCGATGTGCTTGATCCCGGTAATCATCGATCCCTCCTCTCAGCGAGGGCGCACCCAGCGCCCCCACCCGGGCTCGCCGGCGATGCGGCCGTCCCGCATCACGACACGCCCGCGTACGATTGTGGCGACCGGCTTGCCGCGGAGCCGGAGGCCGTCGTAGAGCAGCGCGGTGGCCCGCGCCCGGGTCTGGAGCCGGCTGTGGTCGTGGACGTGCTCCGCCATCGTGTCCACCAGGGTGAGATCGGCATCCGCGCCCACCGAGAGGGCGCCCTTGCGCGGCCACAGCCCGAAGAGTCGCGCCGGGCGCTCGCTCACGAGGCGGACGAGCTGTGGCAGCGTCAGGCGTTCCCGGTGCACGGCCGTGAGCATGAGCGGCAGGAGCTCCTCTAACCCCGGCAGGCCCGGCGGGGCGCTCCAGATGTCGCCGCCGGGATCTCCCTTCTCCGCGGCCAGAAACGGGGAGTGATCCGTCCCGATCACGTCGATGCGGCCGTCGCGCACCGCCTCCCACAGGCGATCCTGCGCCTCCCGCGTCCGAAGGGGCGGATTGCACTTGGCGTAGGGGCCCCACTCGTCGAGCGCCTCCTCGGTGAACATCAGGTAGTGCGGGCACGTCTCCGCGGTGACCCTGAGGCCGCGGTCCTTCGCGGCGGCGACCAGGTCGACCGCCTCGGGTGCGCTCAGGTGGGCGATCTGCAGCCGGCCGCCCGTCGCCGCTGCCAGCGCGATGCACTGGGCGACCGATGCCGCCTCGGCGACCGGCGGCCGGGCCGCCGCGTGCACCCGCCCGTCGCGCCGGCCGCTGGCCCGCGCGCGGGCCCCCGTGATGTTGAGGATCTGCTGCTCCTCCGCGTGCACGACGTGGAGCAGCCCCGTGCGCGCGGTGCGTTCCATCACCGCGAGCATCTGCCCGGCGTCCGGGCAGCAGATCCCGACGAACTCGCCCTCACGGCCCGGCACCGGATCGGTGCGAAACGTCTTGAACGCCACCGCGCCGGCCGCCGCCATCGCCTCGATCTCCTCGAGGTTATCGCCGCTCGCGCCCGCGTAGAGGCCGAAGTCGACCAGGGACTTGGGCTCGACGACCGCCGCGCGTTCCCGGAGGATCGCGGCTGTGTGCACGGGGGGGATCGCGATCGGCATCTCCAGGATCGTCGTGATGCCGCCGGCTGCCGCGGCGCGCGTGCCGGTGATCCAGTCTTCGCGCTCCAGCCGGCCGGGATCGCGGAGATGCACGTGCGTATCGATGACCCCAGGCAGCACGTGCAACCCCGCCGCGTCGATCGTCTCGCGGGCGCCGGGCAGGGCATCATCGCGGTCGATCACGGCGATCGTCCCGTCGCGCACCGCCAGGCCGCCGCGCCGCACCCCGTCGCCCGTGACCAGCGTCCCGCCGCGCACGACAAGATCGGCGATCATGCGGGCACCTCGCGTCCGCGCTCCATCACGCGCTGATCTCCTCCTCGACCACACCGAAGAACACGCACCAGTCGCCGAGCTGCACCGACGGGTTGGTGCGCATGCCGAACGGGATCCCATCGAACGGCGCGCGCACCTCTGCGGCGACCTCGCCGGAGAGGCCGTAGATTCGCGCCAGGCGGTCGCCTTGCCGGACGCGCTGACGCAGCACGCCCGGCTCGGGGACCCAGAGGCCCGACGCCGGCGCCAGCACCACGGTTTTCTGCTGGCCCACCATCCACCGCGCCGCGTATTCGGGCGTGCCGTCGATCATCTTGTAGTGGCGCATGACGTTCAGGAAGCCGTCGACGAGCGCGTCCGCGTTCGCCTGGAACCGCCCCGGGAAGGTATCGCACAGGCCGCCGAGCTCGACCGTGATCGCGGGCTTGCCGTGCTGCTTCATCGCGGCTTGCGGGCTGCCGCGATCGCTGAACGACTTCAGGAGGAGGTCCCACCGCGGCCCCATCGCCCGGGCCAGCTCCGTCCCGGAGGGCGTGGGTGTAAAGAACTGGGCGTATGCGAGGTATGAGTGCGCGCCGCCCGAGTGGACGGCGATCTCCATGTCAGCGTGCTCCACGAGCGTGGCGTAGTGCGCGTACGCTACGCGCTCGGTGAGGTGGCCGTCGGGCCGGCCCGGGTAGATCCGGTTGAGATCGTACGTGAACAGGTCGGCGGGGTTGCCGCGCTGGCTCGCCTCGAAGGCACCGGTGTTCACGACCGGCACGCCGACGACGGCGCCGCGGAGCCGCGCGGGATCGAGTCGCTCCACCAAGCGGAGCACCGCGAGCGGCCCTTCCGGCTCGTCGCCGTGCACCGCGCCGTCGATCCAGAGCACCGGGCCATCGTCGGCACCATTGACCAGGAGCAGCGGGATCTCGATCGGCGCGCCGCCTGCGCGGCGGCCCACCGGAATGGCCCCCACCGCCCGCGCGCCCGGCATCGCCCGGGCCGTCCCGATGACACACTCCCCCTTCATCCAACACCCCCTCGGTCTGCGGGTCGTCCGGCCTCGATGCGCCGGACCCATGTGATGGTCTCTGCCAATCCCTCGTCGAGGCTGTAGCCGGGCGCGAAGCCCAGCGCCCGGATCCGCCCGATATCCAGCGGGCCGCGCCGCTGCACACGGGTGCCATCGATGGTGCTCCGGTCGGCCGGCGCCGGCTCCCACGAGAACGGCGGCGCGATGCGGGCGAGCGCGTCGGCCACCCGGGCGAGGGGCGCCGCGACGCCGGAGGACACGTTGTAGCAGACATGGCCGAGCGCCGGCGCCTCCAGGAGCAGGCGGATCGCCCGTGCGATGTCCGTCGCGTGCGTCCAGTCGCGGGTCCGATCCCCGCCTGCCAGCCGCACCGCGTCCCCAGCGACGGCCGCCCGGACGAGCGCGTGGATCACCGACATCACCGTCCTGGCCCCGGTCGGACGCTCCATCGGCCCGTAGGGGGCGGCGATGCGCACGTTCGCCGCGACCAGGCCGTGCCCGTCCCTCGCCGCGGCGACGAGTTGCTCGCTCGCATACTTGGTCATCGCGTACAGGCTCGTGAGCTGCACCGGGTGGGACTCCGGCACCGGCACCGCGGGGTCCGTCTCCCCGTACACGCCGGAGGAGCTCACGTAGATGAAGCGCCGCGCCCGCTGCGCGTGCCGCAGCGCCTCGACCGTCCCGAGCAGGTTGACCGCGACGACCCGCTCGGGATCGCGGGCCTCGACCTCGGGCGTCGAGGTCACGACGGCCGCATGCACGACCGCGTCGAGGGGACCGGGGACCGCCGCCGCGAGCGCCCCACGCACGCTGAGGTCCGCGCGCACAAAATGCACGCGCTGCGACGCCGCGCCGAGGTACGCCCTCACGTACCGGTCCGGGGGGTTCAGGTCCAGGCCCACCACCGTGTGGCCCGCCCCGGCGAGCTCCCGCACGAGGTGAGCGCCGACGAAACCGGCGGCACCGGTGACGAGCACGATCATGGCGCGGGCTCGGGGAACGGGACGCCGACCTCGCCGCCGAGCGCGCGTAGCCGCGCGGCGGTCTCGCCGGGCAGCTCCACGCCGCGCTCGCGCGCGATCTGCTCGCGCTCCCACTCCGGATCGCCCGGGAGGCAGATCACGTCGACCCCGGGCTGCCGCGGTGCGCCGCGCACCTCACGGGCAAGCGCGTCGACCGCCGCAGCCAGGGCGTCCGTGCCGCCGAACGCCCCCGGGTCCAGGGCCATCGTGAGGTGGCTCACGCCCTGCGGGCGCCCGAACTGGTACGGGGATCCGACGGCGGAGCCGACCGCTCCGCCGGCGAGCCCGCCCGTCAGCAGGTCCACCATGAGGGCGATCCCGTAGCCCTTGTAGCCGCCGATGGGAACCAGCAGGGCGTCCGCCGCGGCGCCGGGGTCCGTGACCGGGCGGCCCTGGGCGTCCGTCGCCCAGTCGGGCGGCAGCGGCCGGCCCAGCGCGGCGAAGCGACGGATCACGCCCTTGCCCGACGTCGCATTGGAGAGATCGAGAACAACGGGACGTCCCCGAGGACACGGCACGGCGATGCTCCACGGGTTGGTGCCGACGAGCGCCACCGCGCCGCCCCACGGCGGCATCTCGGGGCTCGCGTTGGTGAACGCGAGCCCGACGAGGCCCGCCCGCGCCGCCATCAACGTGAAGTACGAGGCCGTTCCGAAGTGGTTGCTGTTGCGCGCGGCCACGGCCCCCACGCCCGTGGCGCGGGCCTTGGCGATCGCGAGCGTCATGGCCCGGTGCGCCACGACCTGCCCGAACGCGTTGCCTCCGTCCAGGAGCGCCGCCGACGGGCTCTCCCGAGCGACCGTGATCGCCGCGTTGGGCCGGAGCCCGCCCTCACGAATGCGGCGGGCGTAGATCGCGAGGCGGATCAGGCCCTGGTTCTGGAACGGCGCGGTCCGGAGCTGCGCATCGACGAGGCAGTCGGCGACGATCTCGGCTTCCTCGGCCGTCGCGCCGTGCGCCGCGAGCACCGCCCGGCCGAACGCCCGCAGCGGTTCGATCGCGTAGCGCCCCATCGCGCCCGCGACGCGCGCATGACCTTCCGGCTCGCTCACACGCGCCCCCCCTTCTCGCCGTGTCGCGCCCCGGCCCAAGCAGCGCCGGCTACCGGGCCCGCAGGCGCGGGTCCAGCGCGGTGCGCAGGTGGTCCCCCACGAGGTTGATCGCGACGACGGTCACGAACACCATCATCCCCGGGAAGAACATGAGCCACGGCGCGTACCGCATGAACTCCCGGCCCTCGCTCAGCATCGTGCCCCACTCCGGCGTCGGCGGCTGAACCCCCAGCCCGAGGAAGCCGAGCGAGGACGTGTCGAGGATCGCCGAGCCGATGTACAGCGTCGCCAGCACGACGATCGGCGGGAACGCGTTGGGCAGCACATGCCGCAGGATCAGCCGTCCCGTGCTCGCGCCGAGCGCCCGCCCGGCCTCGACGTACACGTTCTCGCGAATCGAGATCGCCGTCCCGCGGACGATCCGGGCGAACCGCGGGATGCCGCCCACGCCGACGGCGATCACGACGTTCTGGAGACCAACCCCGAGCACCGCGATGATCAGCAGCGCGAGCATGATCGGTGGGAACCCGAGCATGATATCGATCGCCCCGGAGCCGATCGCATCCACCCGGCCCCCGAGGAAGCCCGTCGCCAGACCGAGGAACGACCCGAGCACCGCGGAGAACGACACCGCGAGCAGCCCGACCGGCATCGAGATGCGAGCGCCGTAGACGATCCGGCTGAGCACATCGCGGCCGTACCGGTCCGTCCCGAACGGGTGCGTGGCGCCGGGGGGAGCGAGTGGGGGCCCGGTCGCCATCGCCGATGGGTCGTACGGGCTCACGGCCGGCGCCAGGACCGCGGCCACAGCGATGAGCAGCAGCACGAGCGCGGCCAGCGTCGCGATCGGGTAGCGGCGGGTGCGGGCCAGCCGCGCCAGGATGCGGCGCGGGGGCGCGCCGGCCAGGTGGGCCGGCACGGCGACCGGCTCTCTAACCATACCGCACACGCGGATCGAGGACGCCGTACAGCAGATCCACGAGGACGTTCGCGAAGACGTACGCGGCCGTCGTCAGCAGGATCAGCGCCTGGACGACCGGATAGTCCTTGGTGAGGATCGAGGTCACGAGCAGGGCGCCGACCCCCTGGCGGGCGAACACGGTCTCGGTGATGACGCCGCCCCCGATGAACAACCCGAGGAGCAGGCCCATCATCGCGACCACGGGAAACAGCGCGTTCCGCAGCGCGTGGCGCAGCACGACCCGCCGCTCGGGCAGCCCCTTCGCGCGCGCCGTGCGGATGTAGTCCTCGCCCCGCACGTCGATGATGCTCGAGCGAACCAGGCGCGCCAGGTTGCCGATCGCGTAGGACCCGAAGACGATCGAGGGGAGGATCAGCACCGGGAGCCCGCTACCGACGATCGGCACCCACCCGAGCCTCAACCCGAAGACGTAGATGAGCAGCATCGCGGTCCAGTACCCCGGCATCGAGATGCCGACGAGCGCGATGAACATCGCGATGCCGTCGATCACCGTGTTGGGGTACAGCCCGGCGGCGATGCCGAGCAGCAGCCCGCCCGCGACCCCGATCAGAAAGCCGCTCCCGGCGAGCTGGAGGCTCGCCGGGAGCTGCTGGGCGATGACCTGGCTCACCGGCTGGCCGGTCGCGAACGACTGCCCGAAGTCGCCTCGGGCCGCGTGCAGGACGAAGTGCGCGTACTGCTCCGGCAGCGGGCGGTTGAGCCCCAGCTTGGCACGCAGGTTCTCGCGGACCTTCTCCGACGCGGGCCGGCCGGACAGCATCAGGTTCACCGGATCGCCGGGGATGAGGTGCAGCACGAGAAACGCGCAGGTCGTCGCGGCGAACAGCACCGGGGCGGTCCAGAGGAGCTTGCGCGCAAGGTACCTGAGCATCAGGCGGGCGGATGTCCCCGGGTGTCGCGGATCCCGTCCTAGGAGACCGTCGCCTCGTAGAACAGCACCTGCCAATACCCCTGTGCGAACTTCAGGTTCCGCACGATCCGCCGGAACCCGATCGGCTGGGCGCTCACGTGTACCGGAAACATCAGCGCGCGGTCCAGGACGTACTTCTGGATTTGCGCCAGCGTCTGCTGCCGCTGCTTCACGTCCACTTGGCCGTCGGCCTGGCGGAGCAGGCGGTCGAGCTCGGGCGAGCCGTACCGCGACCAGTTGAACTTGAACTTCCCCGGAGCCGGGATGTTGCGGGAGAAGAACGGGATGTCGAGGACGCTCGGGTCGACCGCCACCCACCGGATCTCACCGATGTTGTACTGGGCGTGCATCACCATCTCGTCCTGCTTGGCCTTGGTCACGGTCTCGACGTTCAGCTTGATCCCGACCTCCTTCGCCGCCGCCTGCACGGCGACTTCGAGGTCCGGCTCCAAGAGCGTGATGAAGTGAATCTCGAGCGGTCGCCCATTCTTCTCACGGATGCCGCCCGATCCCACTTTCCACCCGGCCTCGTCCAGCAGCTGCCGCGCCTTGGCGGGATCGTAGGGGTACATCTTCTCCACCCCCGGCCAGTAGCCGGGCGTCGTCGGCGTGATCGGCCCGTACGCCGGCTTCGCCACTCCGAAGAAGACCTGCTGCACCACCTGCGGGCGGTTGATCGCGTACATGTATGCCTGCCGGACGCGCAGGTCGTTCGTGGGCGGCGCCTGGGTGTTGATGAGGTGTGACAGGGGAATGCCGGAGACGTCCCCGACCATTACGTCGAAGTCGCGGCTCCCCTGGAACCGCCGGACCTCGATCGGCGGTACCTGATCGCAGACGTCGATCTCGCCCTTCTCGAGAGCGGCAACCCGTGTCGTCGCATCGGGGATGATGCGGATCACGAGGCGCCTGAGGGCCGCGGGGCCCTGGCGCCTGAACACCCGGGGTGCCCACCGGTACTCCTCGTTGCGCTCCATCACGACGCGAACGCGCGGGACCCACTCGACGAACTTGAACGGCCCCGTGCCGACGGGATTCCGGGCGAACCCATCGTTGCCCAGCCTGCGGACCGCCGTCGGGGACACGATGCTGAGGAGCCACGGGTTGCTCAGGTTGGTCAGCGCCGCCGCAAACGGCTCCGTCCAGTTCACGCGCACGGTGTAGGGGCCGAGCACATCGGTGGACTTGTAGGGTCCCAGGAAGTCGATCGCGCCCTGGGAGCCCAGCTTGGGATCGACGATCGTATCGAACGTAAACTTCACCGCCTCCGCGTTGAACGGGGTCCCGTCGTGGAACTTGACGTCGCGCCGCAGGACGAACGTGATGCTCTTGCCGTCCTTGGAGTACTCCCACCGCTGCGCGAGCCACGGGTAGAACTTCCCATCGGTATCGAGGAACAGCAGGCTCTCGAACATCTGCATGATCGCCTGCGCCTCGTGGCGCGATTGGGTCACCCGGGGGTCGAGCGTCGCGTAGTCCTGGTCCTCGCCCCACGTCACCGCGGCGTCGGCGCGTCCCTGGGCCGACGCCTCCGAGACCAGCTCCGAGAGCGCGCTGCCCGCCAGTGCCGCCGCGGCGGCGCCCCCGAGAAGTGACCGCCGCGAGAGCCTCCCGTCCCTCATCTTGCTCATCCGCTCACCCCCGTCGTGTGCCCAGCGTCTCCCTGCGTCCCGACCTCCCGCCGGCCGCGCCGGTCATCGCCTGTGTCCCGAGCCGAGCGCCGCTGCCCCGTCCGGCCAGCCGCGCTACTCGAGCAGGCCGAGCTCGGCGAGCGCCGCCGCGGCGCCGTCCAACGTGGAGAGGTTCATGCCAGCATAGTTCGGCGAGAAAACGACCCCCTTCCCGCCGGCTCGGTAGGTTGCGAGCACGCTGCGACGGACGATCTCGGGCGTGCACCGCGCTTGGTCCTTGTGGGTGCGCGGCGCATCGACGCCGATGCCCATGTACACGTCGACCTTCCCGTTCACCGCGCGCACCGTGGACAGGCACTGCCCGTAGACGTAGGTATCCGGATCGAACCCCCGCTGAACGACCTCATCCCAGGGAGCCTCGTCGAGACCGAGGAAGCGGTACATCAACGGGGTCATCGCTTGGGGCGTCACATCGCGCAGGATCGACCGGTGCCACTGGGTCATCTCGTTGACGTACACTCCCCCCGCTTGATGCTGGTAGGTAATCGGCTTGACCCAGTCGCACCACCGCGTCATCTCTGCCCACGGCCACTGGGCCTTGCGGAGCGGGTTCAGGTGGTTGCGGTTCCACACGTTGAGCCCGAACTTGAGCGCCGGATTGCACCACTTCACGATGCCGTACAGCTCGCGATCGAGGTCCTTGTCCCGCTCCACCCAAAAACGCTCCCAGACCAGGATCTCGGGGTTGTAGTACAGGACCCGCAGGAACTCGACGAGGGCGCCGTCGAGGAGCTCGGCGCCCGAGCGCACCGCCTCCACGTAGCCGTACGCATCCCGGAACGCGCGCTGGACGCGCTCGACGTCGATGCCGCGTCGGGCCGCCAACTGGCGGCAGTGTTCGCAGAAGCAGTGGGGCACACCGCCGCTGAGGAGCACATCGAGCGGGCTCCGCCGCTCGTTGCACCACATCACGCCGTTGATATCGTAGCTCCGGCAGTAGTCCTCGATGATCGAGTGCCACCACGTCCGGTAATCGGGGTGGTTGATGCACGGAGCGCTCCCGACCCGGTTGAACACGTCGATTTCGAGCGTCTGCGGCAGGTTGGGGATGGCCACGACGTTGGCCGAGCCGTGGCCTTCGTAGTGAAAGAGCGGTTCCATCACCTCCGGGTAGACCTGCATGCCCCGCCGGCGCGCCTCAGGGATGACGAGCGCCAGGATATCGACATCTCGCAGCTCCTCGTCCTGCGCCCGCACGTGCTTGATGAACGTGTTCCCGTAGTACTCCGGGTGCTCGGCGATATAGGAGCCGCCCTTCAGCGGCCGCGGGTCGCGGGCGCCGTGGTCGGGCCACCCGTCGAGCTGCCAGGAGATCCGCCGGCCGACTTTCAGTCCCAGCCAGGAGATCGTGCCGATCAGGAGCACGTTGATCCCGAACCGCTCCTTCAGCATGTCGAGCAGCGGCGCCACGTCCTCGTCGATGAAGCTGATCGGGCTGATCTGGATTCCGACGAACTTGTCCCCGCGCGTCTCCATCGAGGTCTCCTTCGTGCGTCACCAGGGATACCAGTCCCGCAGCTCCCCGTCCTCGACGAGGTGCTCCCCGTCGACGAAGACGTGCCGCACCTTCCCGAGGACGCGGACATCCGTGAGCGGGTTGCCGTCGACGACCACCAGATCGGCGAGCTTGCCCTCCTCCACGGTCCCTAGACGGTCGGCATCGCCGCGCAGCTCCGCGCTGTGGATCGTCAGCATCTGGATCACATCCAGGGGCGTGGTGACGGCCTCGTACCGGAGCAGCGCCTCCATCTCCGCCATGATCTCGTCGTGCGGCACGCACGGGCTGCCCGCGTCGGTCCCAAAGGCAAACTTCACCCCTGCCTCACGCATGCGCCGCAGGAATGCGCCCGGAGGGCTCTGCTCGGCCTGCCTCCTCCGCGCGGCCGCCACCTCCGCGGGCATCCCGCGCGCCGGCCCGCGCTCGGTCTGCAGGAGACGGGGAGAGAACGTCGGCACGACCATGATCCGGCGCTCGACCATCTGCGCCAGGACGTCGTCGTCGACCGGCCCGCCGTGCTCGATTGAATCGAAGCCTGCCTCGACCACGTTGCGGATCGCCTCCCGGATCGAAGCGTGCGCCGTGATGCGGCGGCCGAGCCGGTGCGCCTCGTCGGCCGCCGCTCGCAGCTCGTCGACCGTGTACTGGGGGGTCCTCTCGTTGGCGATGACCTTGATGTGGTCGGCGCCGAGCTTCACCTGTTCCCGCACTGCGGTCCGGACCTCGTCGGCGCCATCCGCCTCCCGGCCGCACCACCAGGTGTGGCCGCCGGTGCACATGATCGCCTTGCCGGCGATGAACAGGCGCGGTCCCTTGATCAGGCCGCGCCGGAGCGCCTCCTTGGCATCGACGGCACTCATCCGCATCCCGAGATCGCGGAGCGCCGTGAGGCCGACCCGGAGCGACTTGCGCAGGTTCGCGGCGGCCTTGATGCCGTTGATCCCATCGGAATCGTAGAGGGCCTCGTCGCGCAGGATCCCCGTGGGCCCCCCGTCCCAGCCCATGCCGCTCCAGCCGACATGGACATGGTTGTTCGAGAAGCCCGGGAGGATGGTCTGCCCGTCGATGCTCACCCGCGGCGCATCAACGGACGCGCCGAGTTCCCCCGGGCGCCCGATGCGCGCGATGCGGTTGCCGTCGAGCAGCACGTCGGCGCGGGTCCGGGCGCCGGCGCGCACGTCCAGCACGGATCCTCCGGTCAGCAGCACTCGAGCCATGGGCGCTCCCCCTTCATGGTGCGGGTCTTCCCTCCTCGGTCCACGCGAGCCACCGGGCGGGCACGTTGTGACGCGCATAGAGCTCGTCCATCGCCACGCTGCGCCCGGTGCGATCGGACTCCTCGCACGCGGCGATGACGCCCAGGGTCCGCAGGTGGTCCACGCCCGAGGGGTGCGGGTGCAGGCTGCCGGCCAGGATCTGCTCGACGACGTCGGTGAGGAGTTGCCGAGCGTCATCGACCAGCGGCTCCTGCCATGGCAGCGGCACCGGCTCCGCCGCGTCCGCGTCGCGGCCGCGGGCGATGAAGAGGTCGGAGAACATCTGGCGTTGCAGCAGGGCGCCGCCCTCGCAGTCGGTCCGCCACACGAACTCCGTCATCCGCGTCTGCGCCGACCACGTGCCGATGTAGCTCACCAGGATCCCGCCGGTCAGTTCCAGCACGGCGGCCACCGTCGCGTCGTCGCGGTACATGCTCCACGGCGGATTGTGACACCGACACCAGACGCGTTCGACCTCGGCGTCGTAGACGAAGCGGATCTCGTCGACGTGATGCACGGTCTGCTCGTACAGCATCGGCTGGCGCATGGTGAGGGGGAACCGGTTCAGGCCCGGCCGCCGTCCGTCGCGGTTCCGCCAGTAGACGTAGCGGGCGAAGCTCGGGGCCCCGATCTCGCGCGAGCGGAGGATGGCCCGCGCGCGGGTGACGCAATGCTGGTACCGAAAGTTCACGGCCACCGCGAGCGCGCGGCCCGCCTCTTCCGCGGCCTGCACAATACGGATCGCCTCGCCGAAGTCGAGGGCGAGAGGCTTTTCGGACAACAGGTGGGCGCCGTGCTCGAAGCTCAAGACCGCCTGCCGGTGCCGGCCCATCGGGGGAGTGGCCAGCACGACAAGGTCGGGCCGCAGCGCGCGCAGCGCGGCGCCGAGGTCGAAGAAGCAGGCGGCGGATGGAGCGCCGTACCGGTCGCGGACGTGGGCGAGGTTCTCCTCCTCCAGGTCGACGTAGCCGACGACCTCTGTGAGCCGCTCTTCGCGCAGAAGGCGGGCCCAGACGCGGCCGCGAGCGCCCACCCCAACAAGCAGCGTGCGCACTGGGTCGATCATCGCCTCTCCCCTCGGCGATCGGAGGCGGCGGCACCCGCCGCCGGGTGCCGCGCAGCCTGAGTGCCGGTTCTTCGCGTCTGCAGGAAATCCTGCCAATCCAAACGAATCCCGCTACTTACACTGCAGTGCCGGGACGTGACGCCATGATCGCCGCGGAGCCGCCGGCGGCCGGCCGCTCCGCGCCGGGGGAGTGATGGAGGCATGAGCGAGCGGGGGACGACGCGGCGTGCCTTTCTGCTGAGATCGTCGGCGGCCCTGGCGGGCGCCTGGGGTGCGCGGCTCCTGCGAGCCGACCGGGTGGGGGCGGCGGGGGGCAACCTCACGATCGCGATGGCCGCCGACGCCGAGCCGGCCTCCCTGGACGGACAGGTCGATCCGTACGTGAGCGCCTGGCTCCTCAACTCGTTCGTCACGGACCCGCTCGTGCTCCTCACCTCGTCCAGAAAGTACGTCCCGATGCTGGCCGCCGGCTGGTCGGCGAGCGCAGGGGGCAGGATCTGGACGCTGCCGTTACGGCGCGGCGTGACCTTCCAGGACGGCACGCCCTTCGACGCCGAGGCAGTGAAGTTCAACATCGACCGGGTGATGAGCCCCGACACGCACTCCGCGTTGATGGCAAACTACCTCGGCGTGAAGAACTTCCTCAAGACGGAGATCGTCGACAGGCAGACGGTCCGGATCATCTACAGCTCGCCCGTTCCGGCGCTCCTCTATGGCCTGAGCATCTGTCCCCTGTGGTCTCCGGCGGCCGTCAAGCAGTTCGGGCCGAGCTTCCAGCAGCATCTCGTCGGCGAGGGTGCGTTCAAGCTGGCCGAGTGGGTGCGCGGGGACCACGTGCGCTTCGTCAGGAATCCAGCGTACCGCGGGGCCCGGCCGTGGCAGGAGCACGACGGGCCGGCCTACCTGGACAGCATCACGATCCGGTTCGTCGGGGAGGCGGGCGTGCTCGGCCAGATCCTGAAGACCGGCGAAGCCAACCTCGTCGCCGGGCTGCCCGCGCAGGCCGTCGGCACCTACGCCAACAACCCCGCGTACACGATCATCGCCGGCTACCAACCGGGGAACGGGATGATGTTCGTGATGAACACCGGGCGGCCGCCGTTGGACGACCTCCGGGTCCGGCGGGCCCTCCGGTACGCCTACGATCAGGACACCATGAACCAGACCCTGTACAACGGCAGCTACGTCGTGGTGAAGGGCCCCCTGACCAAGTACACGCTGTACTATTGGAAGGGAGCGGAGAGTGCCTACCGGCTCGATCCGGCGAGAGCCCGTCGTCTGCTGGAGGAAGCGGGGTGGAAGCTCAACCCGCGGACGGGCATCCGCGAGAGGGACGGCAAGCCGCTCGCGCTCACGATCGTCATGCTGCACCACAAGGAGATCGGCGAGTACCTGGCCGCCCAGTTTCGCGCGATCGGCGTCGACCTGCGGGTCGAGGTTGTGCCCGGGCCCGTGCAGCTCCAGCGCGCGCAGAGCGGGGAGTTCGATCTCATGTACGAGCGTCTGCGGAGCTACGAACCGGATGTCCTCTTCGACGAGTTCTACTCGAAGAACTACCGGCCAGGGGGGTGGGCGTGGACGCGGTTCCAGAATGCTACCCTCGACAAGGTCCTGCTCGAGACCCAGTCGACCACCGACCAGACGCGGCGCCAGGCCCTCTTCACGGAGGCACAGCAGCTCGTGACCGAGCACGCCCTCTGCCTGCCCACGCTAGACGATCCCCAGTACTACGCCATGACGAAGAAAGTGCACGGTTTCCGCCTGGGTGCCATCGGCTCGTGGTACTTTGTGAACGATATCTCGGTGGAGACGTAGCCCGTGCACCCGGCCGGGTGAACCGGGGCCCTGCAGCGGCCCGCCGCGCGGCCCCCGGCGGGCGCGGGGGGTAGGCGGCGTGGCCACGTACATCGGGCAGCGGGTGGCCGTGCTGATCCCCGTGGTGATCCTCGTCTTCTCGGTCGTCTTCGCGATCATGCACGCCCTCCCGGGCGATCCGGTACAACTCATGCTCGCGGGCGCCGAAGCCGGGGTCACCACGCCCGAGCGCATCGCTCAGCTCCGCAGGAGCATGGGGCTGGATGAACCGCTGTACGCCCAGTACCTGCGCTTCGCGGGCCATGCGCTGCGCGGCGATCTGGGACAGTCCATCCGCTTCCAATCCCCCGTCAATCAATTGGTCGCCGGCGCCGCCGTCCAGACGTTCGAGTTGAGCCTCGCGGGCATGGCGGCGGCCCTGCTCATCGGCATCCCCCTGGGGATCATGGCCGGGCTCTACGAGAACACCTGGCTCGACAGCGGTGCCATGCTGCTCGCGCTGCTCGGCGTCTCGATGCCCCTGTTCTGGCTGGGGCTCCTCTTGATTCTCCTCGTGGCCGTCCACCTCCAGTGGCTGCCGGCGATCAGCGGGCAGCAGCTGCGGGGGATCGTCCTGCCGGCCTTCACGCTCGGGTTCGTCTCCGCCGGGCTCATCAGCCGGCTGATGCGCGCCAGCCTCATCGAGGCGCTCCGGCACGACTACGTGCGCACCGCGCTGGCCAAGGGCCTCCGGCGCCGCGTCGTCACGACCAAGCATGCGCTGCGGAACGCGCTCATCCCGGTCATCACCGTCGCGGGGCTGCAGTTCGGCGGGATGCTGAGCGGCGCCGTGATCACCGAAACGGTGTTCAGCCGCCCCGGCCTGGGCTCCCTGATCGTCAAGGCGATCCTCTGGCACGACTACCCGCTGATCCAGGGCGCCGTGCTGCTGACCTCGGTGTCCTACGTCCTCGTGAACCTCGTGATCGATGTGCTCTATGCGTGGGTGGACCCGCGCATCAAGTATGCGTGAGCGGGGAGCCGCCGTGGAGGCGCTGCCCCGGAGCCCGGGCGGCGCCGTCCCGCGCCCGGCGCGCCGGATCCCGGCGGCGTGGAGGATCTTCGCCCGGAACCGGGGCGCCGTTGCCGGCGCCGTGATCTTGCTGGGATGGGCCGGCGCCGCCATCTGCGCACCGCGCCTCGCCCCTTACGATCCTCTCGGCCTGACCGGGCCGAGCCGGCAGCCGCCCTCCGCGCTGCATCTCCTGGGGACCGACCTGCTCGGCCGCGACGTCCTCAGCCGCTTGGTCTTTGGCGCGCGCATCTCCCTCGCAATCGGCCTCGTCAGCGTCGCGATCGGCGCAAGCGCAGGCTCCCTGATGGGGCTCGTCGCCGGCTACTACGGCGGACGGCTGGATGGGGCGCTCATGCGCCTCGTCGATGCGATGCTGGCCTTCCCCGGTCTCCTGCTCGCCCTCGTGGTGATCGCATCGGTGGGGCCAGGTCTCCAAAACGTCATGCTGGCCGTCGGGGTCTCGTCCGTGCCTCTCTATGCCCGCCTCGTGCGGGGATCGTGCCTGGCGGTCCGGGCGGTGGAGTACGTCCAGGCGGCGCGGGTCCTGGGGGGGTCGGACCGGCGGGTGATGTTCCGACACATCCTCCCCAACGTGCTGGGGCCCCTCATCGTCCTGTCCACGTTACAGGTCGGCAGCGCCATCCTGATCGGATCGGCGCTCAGCTACCTCGGCATGGGAGCTCAGCCGCCCACGCCGGAGTGGGGCCTGATGACATCGGACGGCCAGGCCTACCTGGCCAGCGCCTGGTGGATCTCCACCTTTCCGGGTCTTGCGATCTTCTCCGCGGTGATGGCCGTGAATCTGCTGGGGGATGGACTGCGCGCGGCCCTCGACCCGCGATCCACGTATCGATGAGGGGGCCCGCCGTGGGTGAGGAACGCGTGCGGATCGGGATCGTCGGCGCCGGCATCGCCGGCGAACGCCACGCCGAGGCGTTTGCGCGCCACCCACGTGCCAGCGTGGCCGGGATCGCCGAGCTCGATGCCGACCGCGGCCGGCGGCTGGCGCAGCGGGTCGGGGCTGCCTACTTCGCGGACTACCGGGCCATGCTCCGGGCCGGCCTCGATGCGGTGGTCATCTGCCTGCCGCACGCGCTTCACCGCGCCTGCGCGCTGGACGCGGCAGGGGCCGGCGTCCACATGCTGCTGGAAAAGCCCATCGCCACCACCCTCGATGACGCCCGCGCCATCGTCGGGGCCGCGGAGCGCGCCGGGGTGTGGCTGATGATGGGCTACGTCCATCGCTTCCGGCCGGAGGTCGAGGCGGCGCGCGACCTTATCGCCCGGGGCCGGCTGGGTCGGCCGAGGACCGTCCTCGACCGGTTCATCAGCGGCGGGATGCAGGACACGCCGCGGTGGGTCTGGGACCGGTCGCAGGCGGGCGGCGGGGTGGTCATGTACGGGGGCGTCCACGCGATCGACCGGCTCCGCTGGCTCCTAGGGGACGAGATCGTGGAGGTGTATGCGCGGACCGATACATGCACAAATCCGGTCGATGTCGAGGACGCCGTCTGCGCCGTCGTGACATTCGCCTCCGGGGCAACAGGTGTGCTCTACGAGCACGCGCCGGCATACGGCCGGCTGGGCGCATGGACGACCGAGGTCTTCGGAACGGACGGCGCGCTCATCGTGACGACCGGGGCCACGCTCGAGTACAGGGGTCGGGACGGGGCGCAGCGGTGGACGTACGGCGAGGACAGGCGCTTTGAGCGGCAGGCGGACGAGTTTCTCGCCGCGATCACCGGCGGACGCCCCCCGTCGGTGACCGGCGACGATGGGCTCCGGGGGCTCGAAGTCGCCCTCGCGCTGTACCGGTCGGCCGCGAGCGGACGGCCGGAGCGGGCACGCTCGTGACCCGCGGCCCTGCGCCGGACCGGGCGCTCAGGGGCGCAGGGTGACAAACGCGGTCAGCAGCTCGACGCACGCCCGCAAATCCCCCTCGTCGACCGTCTCGTAGGGGCTGTGGGTATAGCGGCACGGGAAGGCGATCATCGCGGTCGGGACGCCCTCCTGGATCCACTCTCTGCCGTCGCTCGCGAAGTTTTGGAAGACCGCGTGTTGCACCGGGACCTCAGAGGCCGCCGCGCAGCGCGCCATCCTCTGGGTCAACGCCGCGCTATAGGGCACGGCCGTGTCCTGATGAACGAGGATCGGCCCCCGCCCCAGCGCGACGGGCACCTGGCGGTCGTCCACCAGTGGGATGTCACCGGATAGGCCGACCTCCACGATGAGCCCGAGATCAAACCCTCCGACGACGGAGCGGGCGCCGATGAGGCCGATCTCCTCCATGACCGTCGACGCCAACCACACCTCGTACTGAAGACGGCCGCGGTCGACCGTCTCCGCGAGCGCGGTCATCAGCGCCAGCCCCGCCCGGTCATCCATCGCCTTCCCCACGATGTTCTTGCCGTTCCGGCGCGTCGGCACCAGGTTGACGACGGGGCAACCGGGGTGGATGCCCATCGCCTCCACCTCTACCCGGCTGCGTGCGCCGACATCGACGTAGAAATCCATCCAGTCCAGGCCGTGCCGCTCGTAGTGGGCCCGCTGGTGCCGGGTCATGACGTGCCCCGTGACCGTCGCGAACGTGCCCTCGATCATCCCCTCGCTCGTGACGACCGCCGCCGGCAGCCCCAACGGGACGGGCTCCGGCAGCCGCTGCTCTCCTCTGCCGCGACCCGCGGTGAGCCAGAGGAATCCGCCCGGGTCGATGCTCTTCACGCGGAAACTGATCTCGTCGGCGTGGGCGCCGATGAGCAGCTTTGGCCCACAGCCGCCCAGGCGGGCCACGACGTTCCCCAGCGACGTCCGTGTGATCGGCAGGTCCATCTCACCCCACCGGCGGGCAATCCACTCCTGCACCGGCGCCTCGTGGCCGGTGGGGCCGACCAGCTCGGTCAGCGTCTTGACGAGCTCAAACACCGCCCCGCTCCCTTCGCAGGATCGTGCCCATCGGGGCCCGGCGCGGCACAGCGCGCTGGCGACAGCACGCGCATCACGCCGCGGGCGGCACGCATTCCCGCACGGCGGCCGCGACCTCCCGGACCTGCTCCTCCGTCATCGACGGGAAGATCGGCAGGCAGACCAGCCGCTCAGCGACCGACTCTGCCACCGGGAAAGAGCCCACGCCGCGGCCGAGGTGCCGGTAGACCGGCTGCAGGTGCAGCAGCGGCGTGTAGTATGCCTGCGTGGCGATCCCCCGGCGGGCGAGGTGGTCTCGGACGTGGTCCCTCCCGCGGACCAGAATCGGGTACGCGCGATACGCATGCCGGACCGCCGGGTCCTCGTACGGGAGGACAACGTCGAGACCCCGGAGCAGCTCGGCGTAGAGGCGGGCGATGTGCCGGCGCCGGGCGATCCTCTCGTCCAAAGTCGGCAGCTTCACACGGAGGACCGCGGCGTGCACGGCGTCGAGGCGCTCGTTGAACCCCTCGGCGACCAATGTCCACGCGCGGACGCCCGCGAGCAGCCCCTCGTGGTCGTCCATGCTGAGGTCGTGCCCGTAGTTGCGCAGCACCCGGATGCGGGCCGCGAGGTCTTCATCGTCGGTCGTGATCACGCCGGCGTCGCCGGTGGCGCCGAGGATCTTCGTCGGCGCCAGGCTGAAGCACCCGATGTCGCCGATGGCTCCCACCTTTCGCCCGCGGTACTCGGCTCCGGTGGCAAGAGCGGCGTCCTCGATGACGCGCAGCCCCTCGTTCCGGGCGACGGCCATGATCGGATCCATGTCCGCCGGATGGCCGAACAGGTGGACGACGAGGAGCGCCTTCGTCCTGCGGGTGATCTTCTCGGGGATCCGCTCGGGCGCCATGTTGAACGTCCTCGGGTCGACGTCCACCCAGACGATCGAGGCTCCGCAGTGGCTGATCGCCATCGTGGTAGGAATGTCCGTGTTGGGCACCGTGATGACCTCGTCCCCCGGACCGACCCCGCACGCGAGGAGCGCGAGGTGGACCGCCGCCGAGCCTGATCCCACCCCCACCGCGTGCCGGGCGTGGCAGTACCGGGCGAACTCCTCCTCGAAGGCGCGGGGCTCCGGCCCCATCGTCAGGGTGCCGCTCTCCAGCACCCGTCGGATCGCCGCGTCGATGGCGGGGCGCATCGAGAGGTACTCGCCCCGCAGGTCATACATCGGGATGCGGACGGGCGTCACAGACACCGCAGCCCTCGCTCCTGCGCCACCGTCCACGGCGGAGCGCCGCGCCGCCCAGCGACGATCGCTCGGGCGTGCCGGCGGGCGTCCGCTCGCGGTCGTCGGCCGATCTTATCGCTGGATATAGATGTCGTTCACGAAGAACCAGTTTCCGATCGCGCCGAGCCTGAAGCCCTTCACGCTCGCCTGCATCGCGTAGTACACGGGGTCGTCCACGGTCGGGAGGGCCAGGGCGAATTCCGTGATCATCCGCTGGGCCTCCGTCCACAGCCGCTGACGCTCTTGCTGGGACGACGCACTCTGGGTCTTGAGGAGCACGGCATCGAGCGCGTCGTTGTGGAACCGCGACCAGGCCCATCCCCCGGGCTTGTCGTTCTTGGAGTACCAGATGGCAAACAGGCTCCCGTCCGGTTCGAAGGTGCGCTGGCGCTCGTACATGAGATCGAAGTCTCCGCTCTGCGCGCGCTGGAGCTGCACCGGCCCTGGCACCACGACGACCTTGAGGTCGACCCCGATGTCCCGGAACTGGGCGGCGAGATACTCGCCGATCTCCTTGTGGTGCAGCATGACGATCGTGAGCGCGAGCGGCTTGCCGTCCTTCTCCCGCACGCCGGTCTGCGGGTTGACCTTCCACCCCGCTTCCTCCAGCAGGCTGCGGGCCCGTGCCGGATCGTAGCGGTAGACTCCATCCGCCCCCTTCCAGTAGAAGCGGCTATAGCGCGTCAGCGGCCCCTTGACCGTCACGTAGTCGCCGCCGTAGAGAGTCTGATTGACCTTCTCCGGATCATACGCGTAGCGGAGCGCCTTCCGCACGCGGATATCGCTGAGCGCTGGCCGGCTTGTGTTCATGACGAACTGCATGCCGGTCCCCGGCTGATATCCCGAGACGATCTGATAGGCGGGGTTGTGGCGGTACTCGTTCAGGCTCTGGGCGGGGAGCTTGACGACCAGGTTGACCTCGCCCGACTTCAATACCTGGCCGAGCACGCCCGCCTCCCCGACGAAGCGCACGGTGATCCCGTCGAGATAGGCAGCTCCGGTGTGCGCTTGCCACGGGGGACCGCTGGTGTAACCGGGATCCCGGACAAACTTGATGTGGTCCCCGCGCACCCACTCCGTGAGCCTGAACGCGCCGATGCCGGTCAGATGCTGCGGGAAGCTCGCGCCGTACTGCCTCACCGCCGCCGGCGACCACATCGGCGCCACGCTCAGGCCCCACAGCGCGATCGGCACCGGCGCCGCGTACGTGATCTTGAGGGTGGACCCGTTGACCACGTCCGTCCGCTGGAAATAGCTGGCGCCGAGGAAGTTCGCGAGCTCCGCGGAGTGGGTTGCGGGGTCCATGATCCGATCGATATTGAACTTGACGGCGGCGGCATCGAAGGGCGTGCCGTCCTGGAACTTCAGGCCCCGGCGGAGTGTCAGGGTCCACACCTTCCCATCCGGCGACACCGTCCACCCCGTCGCCAGCATGGGGATGTACCGCCCATCGGAATTCAGGCGTATCAGCGGATCCGCGACAAACGCGTTGAGCAGCTTGGTGCTGTCGTAGGGGTCCACCTGCGAATCCAAGTTCGCCGGCTCCTCGTCGGCCGGCCACGCGGCGACGAGGACGCCGCCCTGCACGCCAGCCGGACCCGCGGGCACCGCGAGGGCCCCCGCCAGCAGGCCGACGGCCGGGAGCATCCACGCCAGCCTTGCGATCCATCTCATCGTCGCCACCCCGGCTCACCTCCCTGACACATGGCGCCGCGCGCCACCGCGCCCGACGGGCGGGAGCGCCGGCAGGGACGGCCCTGCGCCGGCGCCCGGACCCGGCCGCTCGGCGTACGGATGTATTCTGGCAAGGCTCGCAAGAACCCTTTCTGCCTGAGGGGTGGGACGCAAGAATGGATGCGGCACCCGGTCTCGCCGGGCCTGCAGGAAACCTTGCGGGATAGGTTGAATCACGAAACTACTATTGCCACGACCGCCCGGCCGTCCCGAGCCGCGGCCGGGCGGCGTCGTGCCGGAGGGGAACGGCATGGTGAGCGGCCCCGTGCGGTCGACTCTGGTGGAACGCATCATCTCCGGGCGCGCGCGGGAGGCCGGCGAGGGCTTCCCGCGCCAGACGTCGGTCCCCACATCGGGGATGATCACGCTGTCGAGCGGCACCCCCGATTTCCCTACGCCGCCGCACGTGATCGACGCCGCCCGGCGGGCGCTCGACCGCAACCAAACGACGTACACGCCGTGGGCCGGCCTCCCGGAGCTGCGCCAGGCGATCGCCCAGAAGCTCGCGAGGGAGAACCGCATCACCGTCGATCCGGAGTCCGAGATCCTCGTCACCACGGGGACGCAGGAGGCGCTGCAGGTCGTGTGCCAGACGCTCCTCGACCCGGACGACGAGATTTTGATTCACGCCCCGTACTACGACGAGTACCGGCGCGACGCGCTGATCGCGGGCGCCCGGCTCGTTCCCGTCCCCACCCGAGAAAGCGAGAACTTCGCCATCGACCCCGAGGGGCTCGCCGCCCTCGTCACCCCGCGCACCAAGGCCATCATCGTCGTTTCGCCGAGCAACCCGACGGGCGCGGTCCAGCCGCGCAGCGTCCTGGAGCGCGTCGCCGCGCTCGCCGCCGAGCGCGACCTCGTCATCGTCGCCGATGAGCTCTATGAGAGGTTCGTCTACGACGGACAGGAACACCACAGCATCGCGTCGTTCCCGGGGCTGTTTGAGCGCACCATCACGATCAACGGATTCTCGAAGTGCTACTCGATGACCGGGTTCCGGATCGGCTACATCGCGGCCCCAGCCGAGCTTGTGCGCGCGATGCTGCCCATCAAGCACAGCATGACGATCTGCGCGCCATCCGTGTCCCAGTGGGCCGCCCTGGCCGCCCTCACCGGCCCCCAGGAGTGGTTCGCCGGGGTGCTGGCGGAGTACGACCGGCGCCGCAGGATGTGGACCGATGCGCTCGACGCGATGGGCCTGACGTACGGCTATCCGCAGGGGGCTTACTACGTCTACGTCAACGTGGGCTCCACGGGCCTGACGGGCGCGGCGTTCGCGCGCAGGCTGCGCGAGGACCACCGCGTGATCATCGGGTCCGGAGGAAGCATCGGGAGCGAGTGGGAGCGCTACGTGCGGGGATCGCTGGCGGTTCCATCCGAGACGCTCCGCGAGGGCCTGGCCCGCGTCGCGGACGCCGTCGCGCGGTCCCGGAAGGCGCCCGTCTGAGGCCCCGCCCGGCATCCGTGGGCGGCCGCGCGTGATCCGATCGCGGGGGCCCACCGCCGCCTCGCAGGAGAGGCGGCGCGAAGCGCCAATATCCCGGTCGGCACGGCCGCATCCGGCCGCCAGGGGGAGCGGACGCGTGGATCGAGCTGACCACCTTGAGCTGTTTCATCGCATCCGCTCAAGGTATCCCGAGCTGAGCCCGAGCTTCCGAAAGATCGCCGACTACCTGCTCGAGAGCTATCGTGACGCCGCGTTCCTGTCGGCCTCGCGTGTCGCGGCCCGTGTGGACGTGAGCGAATCCGTCGTCGTCCGGTTTGCCGCGGCCCTCGGCTACTCCGGCTACCCGGAGATGCTGCGCGCCGTCCAGCGGATCGTCAAGAGCGAGCTCGCCCCGTCCCGCCGCCTGGCCGGAGAGGAGGCGGCCGCAGAATCCGCCGGAGGAGACGACATCCTCGGCCGGACGATCGCGAGCGACATCGAAAACCTCCGGCTGACCGCCAGCGACCCGGTCACGACCACATCGTTTGCGCGCGCCGTCGAACTGGTCACGGGAGCCGCAGAGGTCTTCTCGCTCGGCCTGCGCAGGCTGGGAAGCCTCGCCAGCCTGCTCGGCGTTCTGCTGACCACATCGGGCATCCGCACCCAGGTGCTGACGCACGGCGATGCGACGCTGTTCGAGCAGCTCATGTATATCGAGAAGGGGGACGCGCTCGTCGCGTTTTCGTTCCAACGATACACGAAGCGCACGGTCGACGCTCTCGAGCTGGCCAACCGGCGCGGCGCGGGGACGCTCGTGATTACCGACTCGCTCACGTCCCCGGCGGCGCAGACGGCGACCGTGTCGCTGATCTGCGCGGTGAAGGGACAGTCGTTCTTCAATTCCTATACGGCCGCGGTGAGCACGATCAACGCGCTGGTTGCCGCGGTGGTGAGCCGCCGCCTCAAGGCAAGCCGGCGGGCGCTTGAGGAGCTCGACGACCTGCTCCCCGACGAGGACTTCTTCGGACGAGGCAACGGCCTGTAGGCTGCCTCCGCGGTCAGGGCACGGACAACCGGCGAGGTTGCGTGGCCGGAGGCGTCGCGCAGCCGACCGCCGGCGCGGTCGACGGCAAAAGCGGCTGCGTCTCGGGGTCGACCTCCACGCCGTAGATCTCGCGCGCGGCCTGAGCACTCACCAGGCCGCGCGCGACATCGTCGCGAACCCGGGCCGGCTCCCGCTCGCGGGGAGGCCCGTAGCCGCCACCACCCGGCACCCGGATGACGCAGACGTCCCCCGGGCGGAACTCCAGCGGCGGGAACCGCTCCACCCGCTCCCCGTTCAGCCACACCTCGCCCAGAGCGCCCGGCTGTCCCCCGAACAGCCCCGGCGCCGGGTACGTGATCAGATCCGGCCGAATCGTCAGCGTGATCGGCCGCTCCGCCACGCACCGCAGCACAAACTCCTGCCCCGGCCCACCCCGCCGCCGCCCCGGCCCCCCGCTGTCCGGCCGCAGCGCCTTCCGCAGCATCAGCACCGGACACTGCAGCTCCATCACCTCCGTGGGCGTGATCGTGCTGTTGTGCGGGTAGGCTACCGGCGGCCACCCGTCCGCCTCCCGCGTCGCCCCCAGCCCCCCGTGCGGCAGCACGTGCACGGCAAAGGTACCGAACCGTGGATCGCTGCCGGTGAAGTGGAACGGGAAGATGCCGCCGGCGGCCGCGATCACCTCGCCCGGCAGCAGCGGGGCCAGCGCGCCGAAGATCAGCGGAGGAATGTGCTTCCCGATCTTGGCGCGCGCCCGGACCGGCGCCGGGAAGGTGCAGTTGAGAATCGATCCTTCGGGCGCGGCGACGCGCAGGGGCCGGACCAGGCCCTCGTTGTTTGGGATACGGGGCGCCAGCATGCACTTGATCGGGTAGACGGTCTGTGCGTAGGTCATGTTGAACGACGAGTTGATCGCCGCGTGCCGCTGTTGCGGAGACGTGCCGTCGTAGTCGAAGTGCATCTCGCTGCCCGCGATCTCGATGCGCAGGCGGAGCGTCACAGGCTCGCCATAGCCGTCCACGGTCATCTCGTACGTGCTGGCCCCATCGGGCAGCTCGGCGATGGCATGGCGCAGCGCACGCTCGGAGCGGTTCATGATCTCCGCAGCCAGCGCCTTGAGGTCGGCGAGCCCGTAGTCGTCCAGGAACTCCTGCACCCTGCGGGTGCCCATCCGGTGCGTTCCAACGATCGCGTTCAAGTCGCCCATCACCATATCGGGCACGCGACAATTGGCCGCGATCAGCTCGTGCACGACTTCGACGGGTCTGCCCTCCCGGTAGAAGAAGGTGGGCAGCACGCGGGTGCCTTCCTGGAACACATCGACCGCTTCCAGGTCCCCGCGGTGCCCGCCCACGTCCGAGACGTGGGCGGCGGTTCCCAGGAACGCCACGAGCCGCCCCCGATGGAACACCGGTGAGACGACTTTGTAGTCGGGCAGGTGACCGCTGCCGATCCACGGATCGTTGGTCAGCAGCACATCGCCGGGACGCAGCGTCTTCTGAGGAAACTTGCGCAGCATGTGCTTGGTCGTGATCGGGAGCCTGGTGCAAAACCCAGGCGGGCTCCACTGGGCCTGCGCGAGCCCGGCCCCATCCTGATCCATCAGCACGCACCCGAAGTCGTGGCTCTCGCCGACGATCGTCGAAAACGACGTGCGGATCGTCGCGGTATCGATCTCGTCGGCGATCGAGATCAGGCGCTGCCACTGGATCTCGAGGCTCACCGGGTCGATCGCCGATACAGTCCGGTTCCCCCTCCCCCGCCTCGGGTGACGCCGGCTCATGCGGTCGCGCGCTCCCAGATCACCGCGTCGGTATCCGCGATGTGCGCGATATAGCCCCCGGGATTGATCGGCAGCTTGATGCGGCGACTGACGAGGATGCCGTTGACCGGCGACCGGCACTCTTCGTTGACCTCACTGGTCAGCGGGTCGATCACCCGCCCAAGCAGCTGTCCGGCCTTCACGCGTGCGCCGAGCGCGACACCAGGCTCGGCGAGATAGTAACCGCCGGTGCGCGAGCGGTACACGACGTAGTGATCGACCATGATCTGTCGCTCGGGAAGGACGGGCACGCCGTCGATCATCCGCAGGTGCCGCAGGATATTGAGGGTACACTCAGCCCCTTGGTCCACCGTGCGGTCCAGCGCATGGCCGCCACCGACCTCCACCACCAGCGGCACGATGCCGTGCAGCGCACAGCACCCGCTGAGTGTGGCCGGGTTGGGCTCGTGCTCGCGCCACCAGATCACGGAGGCGCCGAAGGCAATCGCCAACGCCCGAATCTTGTCGTTCATCGCACGGCGCTGTGCATCGGACACCTCGACGTCGCTCGGCTCGGTGGCGCCGACCCCGTCGGCGCCTGCGGCCGCCGCCCGTTGCGCCCGTCCGGGATGCAACGGAAAGGCGTGCGGGAACGCGACCGGAAGCTCGTCGCAGGCGCCCGTGCCGTCGTGGTAATCGACCAGGTAGTCACAGCGCCGGATCACCTCGTGCCACAGCACCGCGGCCATGTGCTCGGTGAGCCAGCCGTGCTCCAGCTTGCCGGGCCACACCCGGTTGAGGTCAAGCGCGTCGACGGGGTTGACGCGCAGACCGGCGCTCTCGATCGTGCCGCCGAACTCAACCGAGAAGGGGTTCGCGAGCGGAAGGCAAAGGATCGTGCCCCGCAGCCGGCGTGGGTCGACCCGTTGCAGCGCGCGCCGCAGCACCTCCGCCCCGACTGGTTCCCACCCGTGCAGCGTCGACTCGAGGCACAGCGTCGGACCATTCTCCGCGCCGTGGACCACATGCAGCGGCACCCGCACCTCGGTCCGCGCGGCCAGCGAGCCGCAGTACAGGGAGCCGTACGCCCGCTCCCCAGGGGTTACGGTGACGTTGCCTACGCTGATCGATGCCCGTGCCATCTCACCGGTCCTTTCCGTCGCCGCAAGCGTGGCGAACGCTCCTGTTAGAAGCCATGGAGGCGGCTCAGAGGTCCAGCGCGTACCTTCGCACCTTGTCCTGGTCCAGCGCGACGCCGAGCCCTGGGCCCTCCGGCACGCGGAGCTGCAGCCCATCGACCTGAAGGGGAGCGAGCAGGATGGTATCGGCGAGGTCCGTGGGCGGCGAAGGCCACCGTACGCACGGGACCGCCGCGGCGATGTGCGCCGCGGCCGCCGCGATGACGTCGTAATAGATCGCCACCGACAGGATGAGCCCGGCCGCCTCGAAGATCGCGGCGATCTTCTGGACGCTGAGAATGCCGCCGTGCTTGGTGATCTTCATGAGGGCGATCGACGCGGCACGCTCGCGGACAACCTCCAGCGCGTCCTCGGGGGGGTAGATGGCCTCGTCCGCCATGACCGGAACGGGGATCCGGCGGGCGATCTCCGCGAGATCCACGGTGCGGGCCACTGGCTGCTCGATCGCGCCGAGGTGGCCGGCGCGCTCCATCGCCGTCAGCGCCGGGATCGCCTCCGCGAGCGTGTATCCGGCGTTGCCGTCCACCTGAATGACCGCTCGATCGCCCACCGCCTCGGCCACCGCCCGGTATTGCGCCACGTCTTCGGCTGGGTCGATGCCGATCTTCATCTTGAGCACCCGATACGGCGTCCGGCTCAACGTCGCCGCGACTTCCTGTGCCATCCTCGCAGGGCGAGATCGCCGGAGGAAGCCCATCAAGTCGACGCCGCCCCGCACGCGCCCGCCCAGGAGCTGGTAGACCGGGACGCCGAGCGCCTTGCCCTTGAGGTCCCATAGGGCGAGATCGACGCCCGCGTGCGACGACCAATGGTGGGGAAGGACGCTGCGCATCCTGGCGTTGAGCCGCTCGATGTCCAGGGGAGATTCTCCGCGCAGGGCGGGAGCGAGGTGCGCGCGGATGTTCGCGACGATGCCCTCCGCGGTCTCGCCGTAGAATGGAGCGTCGACCGCCGTCTGCCCGATGCCGGTGAGACCCTCGTCCGTGCGCACCTCAACGAGGACCGTCACGGCGTCCTCACGGCTTCCATACGAGGTCGTCAGCACCGACTGGCGGGGAATGCTGACCGCCGTGGCACTGATCTCGGTGATCTTCATAGGATATCCTCCCCGGATCGGAGGGGCGGCGCTACCGGTCGGTGAACCTCACGATCAGGTTGAGGCAGGCATCGACGCGAGCAGTCGATCCGAGCCCGATGATGGCCGTGGAGTCCCTTTCCTCGACGATCGCCGGCCCCACGATGGCGGCACCGGGGGGCAGGCGCTCCCGGTCGTACACCGGCACCTCGATGAACCCACCTGGGGCCGCCAGGTAGGCGGAGCGGCGTCCCTTCTCCGCGACCGCCGCCTTGCGTCCCCGCCCCACTGCTCTCGGCAGGTCCACGCGAGGCCGCGCGCCGGTGGCCCGCAGCCGGCAGGTCATCACCTCCAGCTCGAGGTGCCGGTGCGCGTACCCGTACAGCGCCTCGTACCGCTCGTAGAAGTGCGGGCGGAGATCCCGGTCGAGATCGACCCCGGCCAAGCGCGGCCACGGCAGGTCCAGGACGATCTCGTGCCCCTGCCCACGATGACGGATATCGACGCTGCGCTGAAACCTCATCTCCGCATCTGGCACGCCGGCCTCGGCGAGCGTGGCCCGCCCCTGTGCCTCCAGCGCCGCGAACACGGCATCCAGGTCGGCCAGGCGATCCTGCGCCAGCCGCGCAACGAACGTCCGAGCGAAATCGAACGCTGCCGGTGCCGTGAGCAGACCGAGCGCGGAGGTGACACCGGCGCCGGCCGGGCAGATGTAGCCTTGCATCTTCAGAGCCCGAGCGATGGCGCAGGCGTGGACCGGGCCCGCGCCGCCGAACGCCAGGAGCGAGAGCCGCCGCGGGTCCTCGCCTCGCTCCGCAATGTGCACACGGGCCGCCGAGATCATGTTCTCGTTGACGACCTGGTGGATTCCAGAGGCGGCCTCGACCACGGTCATCCCGAGCGGGTCGGCGATCGCGGCGATAGCCTCCTCGGCCGCCTGGCGATCCAGCCGCATCCGACCCCCGAGGAAGTAATCCGGATTCAGGTATCCGAGCACGAGGTCCGCGTCGGTGACCGTGGGACGCGTGCCTCCCCGGCCATAACAGGCCGGTCCCGGATCCGCCCCAGCGGACTCCGGTCCAACCTTCAGGAGCCCCATGTCGTCCACCCACGCGATGCTCCCGCCGCCCGCTCCGATCTCGATCAGCTCGATCGAGGGGATCCGCACCGGCAGCCCGCTGCCACGCTTGAAGCGGTGCACGCGGGCGATCTCGAACGTATGAGCCTTGGCCGGCTCCCCGTCCTTCACGAGACACATCTTGGCCGTCGTGCCCCCCATATCGAAGGCAACGAGATCGCGGACCTCCAACTGCTCGCCGTAGAACACCGCAGCCAACACGCCCGCCGACGGGCCCGACTCCAGCATGCGGATCGGGAAGCGCGCTGCCGATTCCGCCGTCGCGATCCCGCCGCTCGACAGCATCAAATACAGCGGCCGGCGGTACCCGCCGGCCGCCAGATCGCGTTCCAGGCGCGCGACGTACCGGGCGGTCAGCGGCTGGACGTAGGCGTTGGCGACCGTCGTGGACATGCGCTCGTATTCCCGGATCTCCGGGGCGACCTCGCAACTGAGCGAGACGCTCACCCCCGGCAGCGCCTGCGCCAGCCGCTGTCCCGCGCGCTGCTCGTGCGCCGGATTCTTGTAGGCGTGCAGGAAACACACCGCCACGGCGTCGACACCCGCTTCTCGCAACGCCGTGACCGCGGCGTCCAGGCTGGCCTCGTCGAGCGGCTCCACGACCTCACCAAGGCTGTCGATGCGCTCCCGCACCTCGTACCGCAGGCCGCGGGGGATGAGCGGCTGGACGGGTGGGGAATGGAGATCGTAAATGTCGTACCGCATCTCCCGCTGGGTATCGAGAATGTCGCGGAAGCCTTCGGTCGTCACGAGCGCCGTTCTCGCACCCTTGCGCTCGATGAGCGCGTTGGTGATCAGGGTGGTCGCGTGGATGGCGGCCTCCACGTCGGCCCCGGCCACCCCGCTCCGCTCCAGCAGGACGTTCCACCCCTCCTGGACCGCCTGGGAAGGAGTGGCAGGCGTAGTCAGGGTCTTGTATGTCTCGATCCGGCCCGTGGCGGGATCGATGAGGACGAAATCCGTGAAGGTGCCGCCGATATCGAACCCAAAGCGAAAGCGTCCGCCCGCCCTCATGCGGGGTCGACCTCCACGCCGTAGATCTCGCGCGCGGCCTGAGCACTCACCAGGCCGCGCGCGACATCGTCGCGAACCCGGGCCGGCTCCCGCTCGCGGGGAGGCCCGTAGCCGCCACCACCCGGCACCCGGATGACGCAGACGTCCCCCGGGCGGAACTCCAGCGGCGGGAACCGCTCCACCCGCTCCCCGTTCAGCCACACCTCGCCCAGAGCGCCCGGCTGTCCCCCGAACAGCCCCGGCGCCGGGTACGTGATCAGATCCGGCCGAATCGTCAGCGTGATCGGCCGCTCCGCCACGCACCGCAGCACAAACTCCTGCCCCGGCCCACCCCGCCGCCGCCCCGGCCCCCCGCTGTCCGGCCGCAGCGCCTTCCGCAGCATCAGCACCGGACACTGCAGCTCCATCACCTCCGTGGGCGTGATCGTGCTGTTGTGCGGGTAGGCTACCGGCGGCCACCCGTCCGCCTCCCGCGTCGCCCCCAGTCCCCCGTGCGGCAGCACGTGCACGACGAACGTGCCGAAGCGCGAGTCCTCGCCCGTGAAGTGGAACGGGAAGATGCCGCCGGCGGCCGCGATCACCTCGCCCGGCAGCAGCGGGGCCAGCGCGCCGAAGATCAGCGGAGGAATGTGCTTCATCACCTTGGCGCGCGCCTTGACCGGCGCCGGGAAGGTGCAGTTGAGAATCGATCCTTCGGGGGCGGTGACGCGCAGGGGCCGGACTAGACCGTCGTTGTTCGGAATGCGCGAGGCGAGCATGCACTTGATCGGATAGACCGTGGTGGAGTAGGTCATGTTGAATGCGGCATTGATCGCCGCGTGCCGCTGCTGGGGCGAGCTACCTGCGAAATCGAACAGCATCTCGCTGCCGCGGATCTCGATGCGCAGCCGCAGCGTGAACGGTTCGAGGTAGCCGTCGCCAGTCACCTCGTAGGCGCTGACGCCGTCGGGCAGCGCCGCGATCGCCTCGCGCATCGCGTGCTCGGACCGGCTCATGATCTCGGAGGCCAGCTCACGCAGGTCGGTGAGGCCGTAGTCGTCCAGGAACTCCCGGACGCGCCGGATCCCCACGCGGTGCGTCCCGACGATCGCGTTCAAATCGCCCATGACCATCTCCGGCGCACGCGTGTTGGCGGCGATGAACTCGTGGAGGACCTCGACGGGTTTGCCCTCCCGGTAGAAGAAGGTGGGCAGCACGCGGGTGCCTTCCTGGAACACATCGACCGCCTCCAGGTCCCCACGGTGCCCGCCCACGTCCGAAACGTGGGCCACCGTCCCGAGGAACGCCACGAGCCGGCCGCGATGAAACACTGGCGAGACCAGGTTGTAGTCCGGAAGATGAGTGCTGCCGATCCACGGATCGTTGGTCACCAGCACGTCTCCGGGGCGCAGGGTTTCCTTGGGGAACCTGCGCAGCAGGTGGCGCGTCGTAATGGGCATCATCGTGCAGAACTGGGGAGGGCTCCACTGTGCCTGCGCCAGGCCGGCCCCGTCCTGGTCCATCATCACGCAGCCGAAGTCGTGACTCTCCCCGACAATCGAGGAGAAGGACGTCCGGATCGTCGCCGTGTCCATCTCGTCGACGATCGCCACGAGTCGCTGCCACTGGATCTCGAGGGCGATCGGGTCCATCGCAGGGGTCGGTTCGCCGTATCGACAATATTTCCTGCCTGTTCTATGATAGACGACATGAAGAGTTGCACCACCGCGCGCCCGTACACCGGTTCTCGGGGCGCGCTGGTACCCGCCGGGCGGCCTGACCCGGGCGGGCCATGCGCCTCCGGGCCGATCCACCGCAGGGGACGGCAGGGATGATGGTCCTCGTGACCGGGGGCACCGGTTCCGTCGGCATCAACATCGTACGCCGCCTCGCCCAAGCGGGCCACAGCGTCCTCTGTCTCTCGCGTCGGGCCGCCGAGCCGGACCCGCTGCGGGATGCCTTTCTGAGCGCGGTGCGGGACCGGGTCACCCTCGTCGCGGGGGACGTCGGCCGCCCCGGGGATCTGGACCGGGTGTGGGAGCGCTACCAGCCGACGCACGTGGTGCACGCGGCGGCGATCACGCCGACGCCAGAGATGGAGCGTTCGATGGCCCGCACCATCATCGCGGCAAACCTCATGGGCACGGTGAACATCCTCGAGGCCGCATGGCGCGGCGGCGCGCGCCGCGTGGTGTACGTGAGCTCGGCCGCCGTCTACGGCGAGACCGACGAGGACACGACCATTACGGAGGATGCCCCGCTCAAGGCGCAGGGGCTCTACGGCATCACGAAGGAGGCCAGCGAGAAGCTGTGCAGCTGCTACGAGGACCTGCACGGCGTTCCTACGGTATCGCTGCGGGTCGGATGGGTGTACGGGCCAATGGAGCGCCCGATGAGCGGCTCTCGTGAACGGATGTCCCTCGTCTACCACTGCGTCAGGCTCGCCCTGGCGAACGAGGAAATCCGCCTGCTTCACCTGGACCACGTGCGCGACTGGCTCTACGCCGACGATCTGGCGCGCGCGGTCGCTGCGCTGCTCGTGCTGGACCGCGTGCCACACCGGGTGTACAACTGCGCCGGCCACCGGGGCTATACGCATCGCGCGCTCCTGGAAACACTGCAGCGCGTGGTCCCGCTGCGGTACCGTCAGGTGGAAGACCCCGATCGGGCGAATGTTCCGGCGATACTGACCCGCAGGCGGCGCGGCCCGCTCAGCACCGAGCGACTCCTCGCTGACACTGCGTATCGCCCGCAGACTGACTTGGACGAGGGGCTGCGCATGTACGCGGAGTGGGTGCGGCAGGCAGGCGCGCAGACCGCGTAGGGACCACGGACGGTTCCGGGGGCTGGCACTCATGCCGGCTACCGCAGCCGGGGATCGAGCACGTCTCTCAACCAGTCCCCCACGAAGATAATCCCGAGCACGGTGATCGTGATTGCCAGCCCGGGGAAGGTGGCCAGCCACCACGCCGTCGCCACGTACTGTCGCCCGTCGGCCAGCATCCCGCCCCAGGTGATCGTCGGAGGTTGCACGCCGAGCCCCAGGAAGGACAGCGCGGATTCGGCGAGTATCGTCGATGCAACCTCGAGCGTCGCGAGGACGACCACCGACGGAGTAACGTTCGGCAGCAGGTGGCGGACCAGGATCTGGCTGTTGGTTTGGCCGATCGCGCGGGCCGCCAGAACGAACTCGCGCGCGCCGATTGCAAGCACCTCGGCGCGCACGACCCGGTTGAAGCTCACCCACCCCACGGTACCGAGGACGACGATCAGATTCAGCAGGCTGGGCCCCAGGACGCCCACGACGGCCAGGGCCAGGATGATGAACGGGATCGAGAGGAATGCGTCGACAAAGCGACTGATGAGCGCGTCCATCGAGCCCCCGTAGTATCCGGCGAGAAGGCCCGAGGACACGCCGATCGCGCCGGCGATACAGACGGCGGAGACACCGACGACGACCGAGATGCGAGAGCCGTACAGCACGCGCGACAGGATATCCCGGCCGAGGTTATCGGTACCCAACGGATGCCGCCAGGTCCCCCCGGGAAGCCACGCAGGCGGGATCAGCCTGAGATCGAAGTGGAGCCGGGTGGGATCGGCCGGGACCAGCAGGGGGGCGGCCACGGCGGCAGCGAGCACCGCGGCCAGCGTAAGACCTCCCAGGATGCCGACGGGGCTGCGCCGCAGGCGCTTCGCAAGGAACGCCACGCTGCGTCCCTCGTGTCGGAGAGCGCCCGCCTGCAGGGTATCGACGCTCATTCCCTAGCCGTATCGAATTCGCGGATCGAGGACTGTATACAGCAGGTCGATCGCCAGGTTGACGCCGAGCACGATGACCGCGAAGACGAAGACGCCGGCCTGCACGATCGACATATCGCGTGTCAGCACGGCCTTGACCATCAACTGCCCCATGCCGGGCCAGGCGAACACCTGCTCCACGACGACGACGCCGCCCATCAGCCAGGCGGATTGGAGACCGAACACGGTCAGCACCGGGATCAGTCCGTTGCGCAGCGCATGCCTCGTGAGCACGGTCGGCTCAGCGACGCCCTTGGACCGTGCCGTGGTGATGTAGTCCTGTCGGATCACCTCGAGCATGCTGCTCCGAATCAGACGCGTCAGCGTAGTAGCGAGACCAACGCCTAGTGTCGCCGCCGGCAGGACGAGGTGGGCCGGGGTGTCCGACCCAGAGACGGGAAGCCAGCCCAGGACCACGGCGAACACGAGGATGAAGATGATTCCGAGCCAGAAGTTCGGCAACGCCCGGCCAAGGACCGAGGCGGTTGTTGCGACGAGATCGATCAGGGAGTTGCGTTTGACCGCGCTGATGATGCCGAGGGGCAGCGCCAGGACCCACGCCAGGAGGCCGGCGGCACCTGCGAGCTCCATCGTCTTGGGCAACCGCTCCACGACGAGCGGCAGCGCAGGCGTTCGATAGCGAAACGAGGTCCCAAAGTCGCCGCGCATGAGGCCCCGGAGAAACTCTGCGTACTGGACGTAAATGGGACGATCGAACCCGTAGGCGTGTCGCAGCTCGGCGATCTCCTCTGGCGTCAGGAGGTCGACCGGTGCGAGCTGCGCCACGGGGTCGCCCTTGACGCGAATGATGAAGAAGATCGTCATCGTGACGAGGAGGAGGACCGGGATCATCTGCAGCAGGCGGCGGGCGAGGTATGTATGCATGCATGCTCCCGTCACGCGGCGGGCGTCGTACCGCCTCGTGCCCTGGTAACTCTGGTCGCCGGTCCAGAGACGCTGTGCACGGGCAATGCGGAGGGTCGCGGGCGCCGCACGGGGCAGGGGGGAGGCTCTCCCCCCTGCCCCGCGTTGCCACTATTTCATCGTAGCGTTCCCCAGCCAGACGAACCCGTCCGGGGCCGGGGCCCAATCGAGCTTCCTGCTGGCGCCGACGGTATCCGCCATCTGATAGAGGAAAACCATCGGCCGGTCCTCATCCACGATCTCCTGAATCCTATAATAGAGCTGCTTGCGCTTTTCGACGACCATCTCCCGCGCCGCTTGGTTGATGAGCTGATCGAGATCCGGACGGCAGTAGTGGGTGCGCTGGTTGCGTGCGCATGTAAATCCCAGCACGGCGATCCAAGGATCGAAGAACGAGTTCCCCAGCGCATCCATGTAGATCTCGCGGTTGCCCCGACCCGCATAGGCTCCGTAGTAGATCTGCTCCCTGAACGTGGACGTGTCCAGGACGTGCAGGTCCACCTTCAGCCCCACGTCGCTCAACATGGCCGCGATCGCCTCGCTGATCTCCTTCTGCATCGGCCAGATCGTGGTCGAGTCGAACGTCAGCGGCTTGCCGGAGTAGCCGGCCTCCCGCAGGAGCGCGCGGGCGCGGTCCGGATTGTAGACATCGGCGTTGTACAACGCGGGATGCCATGCGAGCGTCGGTGGGGTCACACGCGTCCGCGTGGGGACGCCGCCGCCCGCCAATTTCACGAGTGTGCGACGATCGATCGCGTAATCGATCGCAGCCCGGATGCGGGGATCGGCCGTCACCCACCCTGGATCTGTGCGCAGCACGAGCAGCACGGTCTGCGTCGTCAGGAACTTTGCGAGGCGCAGGTTGGGGTTGGTCTGCACCCGCTGCCAGTCCTGCGTGGGGACGGAGACCACCAGGTCGACGCCACCGCGCAGCAACTCCGCCACCCGCGTGCTCGGTTCGGGGATGGAGCGGATGACCAGCTGATCGACGCCGGGCTTGCCCCTAAAATAATCCGGATTGGCTTGCAGCACCACGCGGTCGTCCTTGCGAAACTCGACGAACTTGTAGGGACCGGTCCCAACCGGGCGCTGCGCGTATCCCTGCAGCCCGACCTCCTGCATGTACTTCGGCGGGACCACCTGGCACCCCGTGCCGGCCATCTTGCTCAGCATCGCCGGCTCGGGCGCGGCCGTCGTGACCTCGAGCGTGTAGTCGTCGACGGCCCTCGCCTCCTTGACAAACGTCCACTGGGGATGCACCAGCATCTTTGAGTCCGCCAGGATGCGGTCGATCGTGAACTTGGCCGCCTGGGCGTTCAACGGCTCTCCATCATGGAACTTCACGCCCTTCCGCAAGTAGAAACGCCAGGTCGTGTTGTTGACGCGTTCCCAGCGCTCCGCCAGCCACGGGACGAAGCTTCCGGTCTTCCGATCGCGCCAGACCAGACAGTCTCCGATGTTCGAGTGGATCCACGTCGCGATGATCTCCCAGTCGGTAGGCGGGTCGAAAGAGGTCACGAGCTCCGGGAACGCGACGGTCAAGCGTCTCGCCGGAGCGGCACCGGCGCTCACGTGGCCTAGCAGTGCCGCAGCGAGGGCCGTCAGAAGCGCACACGCGACGACGTGCGGGAGCCGCCAACCCCTCATCCTTCTAGCCCCCTTCGCCCGCCCGATCGTCCGGCACCCTCGGGTCGGGGCGCAGCATGAATTGTTGCGCCACCTTCGACGGTTCGGCAGGAAATCCTTCAGCCCTCAACCGAAGAGAGCGCCGCGTATGGCGGTGGGGAGGAGGCCGGTGACCATGACCAAAGCCGATCTCAACGAGCGCGATGCGCGCCTGCGGCGCACGCGTGCCGCGCTGGCGCGCCAAGGCCTCGATGCGCTGCTCGTGGCTGGAAAGGGCCACTGGTGGACGGGGCGGGGCTACATTCGGTACTTTACCGACTTTCATCTGTGGGGACACGATGGGCTGCTGCTGTTACCGCTCGATGCCGAGCCGGCGCTCACCCTATCGAGCGCAGCCGTGGCCCAGCGGATCGCCGACAGAGGGTGGGTGACGGATACACGGGGCGACGTCTATGTTGTGCCACGGATGGCCGATGCCATCACGGAGAGGGGCCTGACCAGAGCTCGCATCGGCATTGCCGGGCTGCGCTTCATTCTCTCGGCCGGCAGCTACGCAGAGCTGCGCCGGCTGCTGCCCGATGTGACGTTCGTCGACGCCGACGACATCATCGACCGCATCCGTATGATCAAGAGCCCTCTCGAGATCGCGCAGGAGTACGAACTCTGGGATATGGCGAAGGCCGCCATGCAGCACTTTGGCGAGCTGGTGCGCCATGCCAGGGGGGTAAGCCAGCGCGACATCGCGGCCGAGGCGACCAAGCAGCTCTGGGCTTCCGGCGCTCGCGACCTGCTGGTGTTCATCGGCGAATCACCTCGCGCCTCCGATCCGCCCGAGGATGTGCCTTTGCGTTGCGACGACAAGGTGCGCTTCCATCTTGAGATTTGCGGCCCAAGCGGGCACTGGTGCGAGATCACGATCAACTGTGCCTTCCGGCCGCCCAGCGAGGTGGAGCGCAGGCTCATGGAGGACGAGCTGCTTGCCTTCGAAGAGGTGCGGAGGGTGGCCAAACCGGGGGCGCGGCTGAGCGATATGGCCGCGACGTTCAACCGTGTGCTCACGGAGCAGGGCTGGGACCTGGGCGAGCCCACCTCGCACTTTCACTTCCATGGCCAAGGCATGGATACGATCGAGCGCCCGTGGTTCGCTCAACAAGCGCCCTGGGGGCAATCACAAGACTGGGTGCTCGAGGCAGGTCTGGTCCTTTCTTACCATCCACGCCGCCACGTCCTTCCCAAGGGGTGCTGGAGCACGGGCATCAATGAGGACATCTTGATCACGGACCACGGTGCCGAGCGGCTGAGCATTGATTGGAACCACCGTTGGCGCGCGGTGGGGGGGTAGGGGCGCTCAGCTGCCGCTTGAGTACCCAAGCTCCGACGAGATGGCATCCGCGGTCCGCGCGACGAGCGCGGCCAGGGTAAGGACGCGCCGGGGCGTCATGCGGAACGCGGGCAGGCTGGCTCACCAGCGCCGCCTTCTGACGCAGGTGGCCGTCACCGCCCCCTTCACGCTGCCCTCGGTCGCCATCACGGTCGCGTTGGGCCTCCTGTGTGGCCCTGGTGCTGCACCGGCCGTTCCGGGACGGCGCGTGGTACGCTCGTTGCTCCTTCTGCCGTGGGCCTCTGCCAATGCGCTGGAATACGCGGACGGAAACGGCGCTCGATCCCGGCCGCATCACCGATGCCGCGCGCCGGAACCGGCTGGACGCGCAGGTGCTCATCCTGTACCCTGGTGAGGCCTGCAGCTTCCCGCCGGGCCCGTGATCGTTGCGGGTCAGTCCCACAGCGGAGCATCCCTTGCCGGCGGGGCCCGTAGCGCGGATAATGCTCCTAGAGACGGTGATGGAAGGCCGGATTCCCCACGGAGGGAAACCGTGGAAGGAGCTGCGATGGACAGGACGCGGGAGGTCGCGACGCTGGCCGGCGGGTGCTTCTGGTGCTTGGAGGCCGTGTTCGACGAGCTCGAGGGGGTGGAGTCGGTCGTTTCCGGCTACTCCGGGGGCCGCACGCCGCACCCGACCTACCAGGAGGTCTGCAGCGATACCACTGGACACGCCGAGGCCGTCCAGATCACCTTCGATCCCGCGGTCATCACCTACCGGGACCTGCTGCGGGTCTTCTTCACCGTCCACGATCCCACCACGCTCAACCGGCAGGGCCCCGACGTGGGCACGCAGTATCGATCCGCGATCTTCTACCATTCGCCGGAGCAGCGGGACGCGGCCGAGGAGGTCATCAAGGAGGTCGCAGAGACCGGGCTGTGGGACCGCCCCATCGTGACGGAGGTGGCCCCGCTACAAGCCTTCTATCCCGCCGAGGAATATCACCAGAAGTACTTCGCCCGTAACCCGCACCAGCAGTACTGTCGCACGGTGGTGGCGCCCAAGGTGGCGAAGTTTCGCAAGCAGTATCTGACGCGTCTGAAGAAGGCGAAACGGTGAGCGGAGCGTGGCGGCCTGCGGCCCGTGCTCGCCGCATCGCGATCACCGGCTGAGTCGCAAATAGCCTCATCGCGCCATCGAGCGGCCGCCTTCCACGGGCACGCCCTGTGCGCATACCGGGATGACGGGAGGACTCCCTTCCCGAGGCACGAAACACTGTCCCACACGCTGCCCGGGAGCCGCCATGGCGTTGCGTCTTGCGGTCGTTCAGCCTCGGACGTTCCGCGGTGAGGAGGCGGAGCGCAACGTCGAGTGCGCCGCGCGCTACATCGCGCAGGCCGCCGAGGCCGGGGCGCAGATCGTCTGTTTCCCCGAGGGCTACCCCGGGCCGTCGAATCCCGCGCACAGCTACGACGGCCTCGTGGCCGTTCAGGACGAGGCGCACCAGCACGGCATCTACGTCGTAGCCAGTCGCATCGAGCCCGCCGCTCGCGAGGAAGGCCATCATATGGTACTCCACCTCATCGGCCCGGACGGCCGTGTCTGCGGGACCTACCGGCGGACGACGCCCGTGGGGCCGTACGTCTACCGCGATATCCCCGATTGGCAGTTCACCTACGTCGCGGGCGATGCGTTGCCGGTGTTTCCCACCCCGCTCGGCTCGGTGGGACTGCTCGTCTGCAGCGAGGTCTATGCGCCGGAGTTGCCGAGGCTTCTGGCGCTCAAGGGCGCGGAGGTTGTCCTGATGCCGGCCGGCGCCCTTCTCAATGAGCTCCTGGCGACATGGCGGACCATGGTCTGGGCGCGAGCCATCGAGAACCTCATGTACACGGCCACGTGCCAGAACATCTTCGGCGTCGAAGAGGGCGTGGCGATGGTCGCCGCGCCCGAGTGCGTGCTGGCGCAGCGGGCCGCCCCCGGGGTCCTCACCGCGGACCTGGACATGGATCGCATCCGCTGGCTGCGCGCGCAGGACGAGAAGATCGAGATGCCCAAGCAGTACCGGGTCGTGCCGGGAACCCTGCGCTGGCACCGACACGACCTCTACCGCAGGAACTACCCGGACTGGTAGCGGGGGAGCGCGATGGATCTGGTGATCCGGCGAGCGCACGTGCGAGGGTCCCCTGAGCTGGTGGACATCGGCATCGACGGCGGGAAGATCGAGGCCATCCGGCCAGGGATCGAAGCGCACGGGTCCAGGGAGATCGATGCCGGAGGGGGCCTGGTTGCCCCAACCTTCGTCGAGCCCCACACCCACCTGGACAAGGCATTGACGGCCGATCGGTGCCCGCCCAACCGTTCCGGGTTGATCGACGAGGTCGTCGTGAACACAACGGAGGTCGCCCGCACCTACACTGAGGAGGACGTCTACACGAGAGCGACGACGGTGGCCGGCTGGTTCGTGCAGAACGGCGTCACCCACATTCGCACGCACGTCGACATCGGCCCTCCCGTGGGGCTCACGGGCTTGGAGGGAGTCCTGGCCGCCCGGGAGGCGCTGCGCGGCGTGGCCGATATCCAGATCGTCGCGTTCGCCCAGTGGGGCATCGTCCGCAGCCCCGGGACAGACGAGCTGCTGCGCCGGGCGATGCGGCGGGGCGCCGACATCGTCGGGGCCAACACGGTGGCCGAACGCACCCAGGCCGACGCGGACCGGCAGATCGACGTCGTCTTTGCGATCGCCCGGGAGTTCGACGCGGATGTGGACATCCACTGCGATTCGACCGACGATCCCAACGCCACGTCGCTGCACTATCTCGCCGCGCGCACCATCGAGCTCGGGTACCACGGGCGTGTGACGGCCGGCCACTGTTGCGCGCTGTCCAGCTACGATCCGTACTACGCGGCGAAGGTGGCGCGGCTGGTCCGGGAGGCCGGAGTGAGCATCGTCACCATGCCGATCAAGATGCTGTACGCGGGTATCCGGGACCCGTATCCCAAGCGGCGGGGCATGACGCGCATCGACGACCTGCTGGAAGTCGGGGTGAACGTGTGCACCGGCCAGGACAACATCCTCGACGGGTTCTCCCCGTGCCTGGGGCGCGCCGATCCGCTGGAGACGGCCCTCCTCGTGGCGTACAACTTCAGCTTCAAGCGCCCCGGGGATCTGGAGCTCGTCTTTGATATGGTGACGACCAACGCTGCGCGGGCGCTCGGCCTCCGCGACTACGGACTGGCGCCCGGCCGGCCGGCCACGCTGAATGTCCTGACGGCACCCACGGTGCAGGAGGCGATCCGGTTGCAGGCGCCCCGCAGATTCGTCCTGCGCAACGGCACGATGGTCGCGGAGACGGAGCGCGTCGAGCGTCTGCACGCAGGCACCGCACCCCGGAGCTAGAGCATGATCTCCGACGTCTGAGGGGAGGCGCACACAGGCGGATCGGCCGCGGGGGTGCCGCGCGCCCCCGACCGGGGAACGGCGTCCCACCCCAACGAATCACGGGAGCACGACGATTCGTCGGGTCGCCGGGAGGGCGCGGAGCGCAGGCCAGCCGCGCCCTTGTCGACAGTGCACGACGCTGCGCTGGCGGTGCGCCACGGGAGATCGGCCCCAGCGTGGCGCCGAGGGCCATCGACGATGGCTCGATCGCCGCGATGCGGCGACGCGGCAGGGCGCCCCGGTGCCCTGGGAGAGGGGCGAATCCGAGTGAGCCGTGAGACCGTACAGTCGGCGCTGCGCGTCCATGCCGGGCGGTTCGTCGGCGACGGCGTCCATCCGGTCGATCTCGACACCATCATCGCGGGCGTCCGGCGCTGGGACGAGTGGTTCCCGGCCTGGGCCGCGATCGGCGACCGGTACCAGCGGCTGGCCGACGAGGCACTCCAGACAGGCGACACGACGACCGCCGGAGAATGGCTGTGGCAGGCGTCGATCTCGTACCACTACGCGCAGTTCCTGTTCTTTCACGATCCTGAGCGGCGCGAGTCCGGACAGCGGAAGAAACAGGAGCTGTACGATCGCGCGGCCCCCCTGTTGGTCCCGCCGGCCCGGCGGTTTGGGGTCCCGCTCGACGAGGCGGTCGTCCCCGGGTTCCTGCGGCTGCCGCCCGGCCGGGGACCCTTCCCGCTCGTGGTGCTGCTGGGCGGTCTCGAGAGCACGAAAGAGGAGAGCTACCATTTTGAGAACATGCTCTTGAAGCGCGGCGTCGCGACCTGCACGTTCGACGGCCCCGGCCAGGGCGAGATGTGGTTCCAGGTCCGGCTCCGCCCTGACTTCGAGCGGTATACGTCCGCCGTCCTCGACTGGCTCGAAGGGCAACCGGAGATCGACCCCGGCCGCGTCGGGATCCTCGGCCGGAGCCTCGGGGGCTACTACGCGATTCGCTCGGCGGCCCTGGATCCGCGCATCAAAGCCTGCGTCGCCTGGGGTCCGCTCTACGACATGTCCTCGTGGGATCACATGGCCGTGCTCACCCGCCTCGGCTTCCAGTACGTTTCGGGACAGCCCTCCGAGGCCGCGGCCAAGGCGTACCTGCACGCGGCGGTCACGCTGGCAGGCGTGGCCGAGCGGGTGCGCTGCCCCGTCTACGTGCTCCACGGGGCCAAAGACGATCTGATCCCCCTGTCCCATGTGGAGCGGTTGGATCGCGAGATCCGTCATGCGCCCCAAAAGCGCATCGTCATCGAGCCGGATGGGAACCACTGCTGCCACAACCTCTATCCCATCGTGCGTCCGCGAATGGCGGACTGGCTTGCGCGAGCGCTGGTGTCCCCGTGTTGTTGATCAGCGGTGGGACGGTCGTGACCATCAATCGCGCGCGGGACATCATCGAGCGCGGCGCGGTCCTGGTGGACGGCGACCGGATCGCGGCGGTCGGCGAGGCCGGCGACCTCGAGCGCCGGCACCCGGGCGCGCAGCGCATCGACGCGAGCAGCAGGACGGTCATCCCCGGCCTCATCAACACGCACACGCATCTGATCCAGACCCTGCTGAAGGGCCTCGGTGACGACAAGCCGCTCTACGCCTGGATCAAGGAGATGACTCTCCCGGCGTCGGTGCAGGCGACCGAGGAGGATTGCTACGCCGCGGCCCTTCACGGGGCGCTCGAGGCGATCCACTCCGGCACGACCACGGTGGTGGACTTCACCTATGTCAATCACCGCCCCGGCCTCAGCGAGGCGATCGTGCGAGGCCTGGGCGACGCCGGCGTGCGGGCGATCGTCGCCCGAGGGCTGGTGACGCAGGGCGCCGACCTCGGGGTCCCGCCGGCGATGATCGAGACGACCGACCACGCCCTGGCGGAGTGCGAGCGGCTCATCAAGGCGCACAACCGCCCCGACAGCCGCGTGCAGGTCGGCATGTCCCCGTGCATCCTCTGGATGGTGGATGAGCCGACGCTGCGAGAGACACGGCGGCTGGCGGATCGGGTCGGCGGCATTATCACGATCCACCTGTCGGAGACCACCTTTGAGGTGGAGCAGGCTCTCAAGCGCTACGGGAGGCGCGAGCTGGAGGTCATGGACGGCGTCGGATTCCTCGGCGGCGACGTGCTCGCCGTGCACTGCACGAAGTGCACCCCGAGGGACATCAGGGTGATGAAGGCGCTGGACGTCAAGGTCTCCCACAATCCGTGCAGCAACATGTACTTGGCTTCGGGGATCGCCCCGATTCCCGAGATGCTGCTGGCGGGTGTCACCGTCGGGCTGGCCACCGACGGCCCGGCCAGCAACAACAACCAGAACATGCTGCACGTGCTCAAGTTCGGCGCCCTCCTGCACAAGGTCGCTCGCGAAGACGCCACCGTCGTGACCGCGGAGAAGATCCTGGAGATGGCCACCATCGATGGGGCCCGGGCCATCGGCAGGGAGCACGACCTTGGATCGCTCGAGCCCGGCAAGAAGGCGGATATCGCGATCATGGCGTTCGATAACCCATACGTCGCACCCGTTCATAACCCCGTCTCCGCGCTCGTCTACGCCGCGCTGGGCAACGAGGCGGAGACGGTGCTGATCGATGGCAAGATCGTGATGCGCGCCCGCCGCGTCACGACGGTGGACGAGGTCAGCGTCCGGGAGCGGGCGCAGGCGGCCGCGGAGGCTCTCGCGCAGCGGTCCGGCGTGGCACATCTCGCGCGGCGTCGCTGGCGGTCGACCGGCTACTAGCGCCTCCGGAGGGCGGGACCGAGAGGACGCACGGAGAGGGGAGGAATGCGGATGTCCGCGATACGTCGAGGGGGATTGCGAGGCACGATGTCCGTCGCGGTGGCGCTCGCCGTAGCGATCGCGCTCGCGGCCGCGCCGATGCCGGCCGCGAGGGGCGCGGCCCCGCTCAAGGTGGCCGCGGCCCTGCCCGGGATCATCACCGACAAGGGCTGGAACCAGGCCGCCTACGAGGCGCTGAGGCAGATGCAGAAGCAGCTCGGCGCGCAGATCGCGTACACCGAGCGTGTCGCCCAGTCCGACCAGACCGAGGTCCTGGGCGACTACGCGCGGCGGGGCTTCGATGTCGTCTTTGGTCACGGTGGCGAGTTCGATGCCGCGGCGAAGCAGGTTGCGCAGCGCTTTCCCAAGACCAAGGTGATCGTGTCCGCGGGGACCGTGACCGGCCGCAATCTCGCCTCCGTGCAGGTCAACGTCTTCCAGATGGGGTACCTGACGGGGACCGTCGCGGGGATGATGACCAAGTCGAACAAGGTCGCGGCGATCCTGGCGCAGAAGTTTCAGCAGACCGATGAGATGCTCCTCGGGTACACCGAAGGAGCCAGGGCCGTCAACCCCAACGTCACAGTGTCGAGCTCCTACACCGGCGACTGGAACGACGTGGGGAAGGCCAAAGAGGCGGCGATCGCCCACATCGCCCAGGGCGCCGACGTGGTCTGGCCGATCCTCGACCATGCGCTCGTCGGTGTGTTCGATGCCGTCAAGGAGAAGAACGTATACGCGCTGGGATTCACCGGGGACCAGCTCGATCTGGCACCCAAGAACATCCTCACTAGCGGCCTCCAAAGGATCGGTGTGGCGATGGTCGAGATGGTCAAGCTCGTGGCCGCCGGCAAGTTTTCGGGCAAGGTGTACGTCTTCGGCCTGGAAGTCGGGGCGACGGGTCTGGGCCGCTATAACCCGGTCGTCCCGCAGAAGGTGAAGGACAAGGTCACGGAAGTCAAGCAGGCTCTGCTGGCGGGGAGGATCAAGCACCCGTAGGCGGAGAGGGGCCCTGAGGGTCGGCGTCCGATCGCGGTCGCCCGTCTCCCGTCCGGGACTCCCACGTGCCACAGGGGTGCCAGCGTCCCGCTACCGCCGCGGTCGGGTGTCCCCAGGTCTTCGCCACCAGCTCCGCGAACCGCGGGGCGTGCTGCTGGATCTCGCTGTACGCCTCCCGGCACCTTCTCAAGAGGTGCGCGCCGCGGCCCGCCGCCTCCGCCAGGAGCGCCTCCTGGTCCGTGCCGGTCAGCCGTCCCGCCCTGATGACCGGCCGGCCCGAGGTCCAGACTTCCACGACGGCGTGCTCCGGCCGGCCAAAGACGATCTGCCACGAGGGATTGTGCAGCGGGGTCAGTGCAGGCACGTCGCGCCGTAGGAAGACGAGATCAGCCCACTTCCCCACCTCGAGCGAGCCGACCTCGGCCGCGAGGCCCAGCACCCGCGCGCCACCGAGCGTCGCCGCCTCGAGGGCATCCGCGGACGTTGGCCAGGACGTGGCATCGGGCTCGATGACCCGGCCGAGGAGCGCGGCCAGCTTCATCGCCTCGAACATCGACTGGCATCCGGCGCAGGCGGAGTTGTCGGTGCCCAGGGCCACGGTGATGCCGCGCCGCCGCATCTCGACGAACGGCATGATGCCGTCTCCGAGGTGCAGGTTGGCGACGGGGACGTGGACGACTGCGGCCCCGTTCGTGGCAATGCGGTCGAGGTCGCTGGCGGACGTCCAGATCGCGTGCGCAAGCGAGGCGTGCGGGCCGAGGAGCCCGAGCGCCTCGAGGTGCTCGACCATAGAGCGACCGTACTGTTGCTGCGCGGCCACCTCCTGCGGCCGCGACTCGAGCAGGTGCGTGTGCCACTGCAGGCCATGGCGGCGGGCCAGATCGGCGGTTGCCACCAGCAGCTCGTCGCTGCACCGCAGCGGCCCGGAGGGGCCGAGGGCGACGGTCACGCCATCTGCGGGCCGATGGCAGCGCCGGATGACCTCCTCGAGCGGCTCGAGCGAGCCGGCCGCCGGCAGGCCCGGCCCCCCGGCCACGGGACCGGCCGCGGAGGAGGGTACGGGAAACCCCGCGGGCAGCGTCGCCGCATAGGGACGGTCGGAGAACTGCGGCGTCAGCATGCAGCGCAGGCCCAGGCGGCGGTAGACCCGCGCTGCTCTGGCCAGGGCCTCGGCCGGCTGCGACAGATGGTCGAGGCAGGCGGTGCACCCGGAGGCGAGGAGCTCAAGGGCGCCCAGCGCCGACGAGACCTCCACGTCGTCGGCGCTCAACCGCGGCCCCTCGGCGATCACGTACATGACGTACGCCTCCAGCGGCGCCGCCTCGATGTGGCCCTTGAGCAGGTTGCCGTAGGAGTGATAGTGGGCGTCGATCAAGCCCGGCATCACGATCTGGCCGCCGAGATCCCGCACCTCGGCGCCCGGCACCGGGGCGGGGTGTCGGCCCGGGCCCAACGCCGCGATGCGGCCGTTCTCCACGAGCAGGTGACCGTCGGCGATCACGCGTCGCTCGGGATCCAGCGTGATCAGGCAGGCGTTCTCGAGCAACACCGCCGACGTGTTCACAGCATTACCCCCGTTCGGCCGCGAGCAGCGTCGAGCCCCGCGCCGCGCGCCCGGCGCCCGGGAGGTCGCCCGAGCGCCCCCGCAGCTCGCGTCCCCGGCGCCCCCGCGCGTCGCCCGCAGCGCGGCTTGTTAGATGTGGAGGTGGATGTCTTCGCGGCTTTCCGCAACGAGGCGCCCATGGCTGATGACGTAGCGCGGCGGGGCGTGTCGCCGGAGCGCTTCGTGCACGGTGTCCCCGCGCAGCACGACGAGATGAGCCGCCCGGCCGACGGCCACGCCGTAGTCCCCCAGGCGCATCACGCGGGCGCCGAGGGTCGTGATCATCTCAAACAGCATCTCCATCTGCGCGAACGTGGGCGTGCCGACGATGTGCGAGGCTACGAACGCGACCTCGAGCATGCTGTGCTGGCCGTAGGGGTAGTAGGCGTCGGCGATATCGTCCTGCCCCAGCGCGACCGGGAGGCCGGCGTCGAGCAGCTCCGCGAACCGCAGGTGGAGCGGTCCGGTGTGCGGATCTGTGACGAACGCCATTCCGGCCCGCCGCGCCAGATCCACGAGCTCGCGAACGTACGGCTCGGGATACAGGCGCATCGCTCTCGCATGGCAGGCCGTGACGCGGCCGACCCACCCTTCGCGCAGCGCCGCCCGGGCCAGCATCTCGGTCGTCCGCAGCCGGGGATCGCCGGCGTCGTCGGCGAGGAACGCAACGTCCCGGTCGAACTCCCTCGCGAGCCGGAACATGCGGTCGGTGTGCTCCTGGGCCTCCGTGTCGGTGCGCTCGATCCAGGGGATCCCGCCGACCACGTCGGCGCCCATCGCGAGCGCCTCCCTGACGTGCGTCTCGGCGCCCGGATCCCTCAGGACACCGTCCTGCGGGAAGGCCACGATCCGGACATGGACCGTCCCTCGTAGCTCGTCGCGCAGCCGGAGGATGGCCCTCACCGCCTCGAGGCGGGCGCGGGTGTCTGTATCGACGAACGCCTGCACGTGCGTCACGCCGTGTCCCAGGCCTTCGAGCAGCGCCCGACGGGCGTTCTCGTAGATCCATGTCTCCGCGTACTGCTCCTTGACCGCCGACGCCAGCGCGATGGCGGCGCCGGCCTGCTCCATGGCGCCGCTCGTGTACCGCCGGATCGCCTCGTCCCCGATCATCGGGAGCGTGTAGACCTTACAGAGGTGCAGGTGCGCGTCGACAAACGATGCGGAGAGCAGGTTCCCCCCGCCGTCGAGCTCGATCCGGCCTCTCGGGCGGTCGGGCGTGATCGCCGCGATCCGCCCGTCGCGGACGGCGACCTGGAGCCGCTCCCCCGACCGGTCGCGGAGCCGGACATCCGTGATCACGAGGTCGAAGCGATCCTCCATGGGGCCATCCCTCCGATGAGGCTAGAACGCAAACGGCCGCCAGGCCCGCGCGCGGGGGCTCGGGATGTGTGCGCGCGCGAGCAAATCGCCGGCGGCACGCTGCGCGTCTTCCGTGATCGTCTCCTCGTCCACCGTCAAGAGCCGTCGTGCCTCCATCACCACCCGGCCGTCGACGATCACCGTATCGACTTCGGTCCCGACCGCCGCGTAGACGAGCGAGGAGACCGGATGGTGCACCGGCCCGGCGAACGCGCCCCGCAGATCCGCGACGATCACGTCCGCCCGCTTCCCGGGCTCGAGGGACCCGATCTCCCGCTCGAGCCCGAGCGCCTCCGCCGCCCCGATGGTCGCCATCTCCAGCGCCTGTTCCGCCGTGATCGCGGTCGGGTCGAGGGTGTGCACCTTGTGCAGGAGTGCGGCGAACTTCAGCGCCTCGATCATGTTCTGGTTGTTGTTGCTGGCGGGCCCATCGGTGGCCAGGCCGACCGGGATACCGGCCTGCAGCATCTGCGGGACGGGGGCGACGCCGGCCGCGAGGTACATGTTGCTGGTCGGGTTGTGCGAGACGGCGACGCGCCGCGCCCGCAGGATCCGCAGATCGTGCGGTGTGAGATGTACGCAGTGCACGGCCAACGTCGGGGTCTCGAGGAAGCCGGTCTGCTCGAGAAACGCCAGGTCGCCGACCCCGAAGCGCGCCCGCGCGTTCTCCAGGGAGAACGGCGTCTCGGCGATGTGCATCGTCAGCCCGATGCCCAGGTCGTCCGCGAGCCGCTGGATGGCCCGCAGCCCCTCGCGGCTGCACGACCAGATCATGCACGGGCCGTAGCGGACGGTGATCCGGCCATCGGCGCTGCCGTGATACCGGCGCGCGACGCGCTCGCAGTCCGCGAGGACCTCGTCCGTGGACTGGATCAGGGCCGGGGGCACGCCGTACGCCTCACCGTAGTCGATGTAGCCGCGCACGAAGACGCCCCTGATCCCGGTCTCCGTCATCGCGCGGACGACGGCGTCCGAGAGGCCCGGCCGCGGATGAGGGTACATGAAGTCCTTCAGGGTTGTGGTGCCCGATCGAATCGCCTCGATGCATCCCGCTGTCGCGGCCAGGTAGCAGTCCTCCTCCGTCAGCGCACACGACGCCGGGCCCACCACCGACCGGAACCAGTCCTCCAGCCGGCGATCGTCGCCCGGTCCCTTGAGGAGCGTCTGGAACAGGTGGGTGTGCGTGTTGATGAGCCCGGGCAGCACCACCTTGCCGGACGCGTCGATGACCGTCTCCCCGCCGGGCGGCGGGGCGGGCCGCGCACCCGGCTCGACGGAGGCGATGCGCCGGTCTTCGATCCTCACCGTGCCGGGATCCAGGATACGCCGCTGCGGATCCATCGTGATCACGGTGCCGCCGGTGATCCACATCTCTCCTCGCCTCCCGCACACGGGGCGCGCGAGCGCTCACACCCGGCCCGGTCGCGCCCGTCCCAGCTCCGGGCTCAGCCGGCCTCAGCGGTCCTCCCTCCCGTAGTGCACGCCGGCCGCCGCCGGGGCGACCGACCGGCCGACAAAGCCGCCGAGCACCACGAGCGCGAGCACGTACGGCAGCATCGTCGGCAACTGGTACGGGATGCCGAGGTTGTACGTCTGGATGAACAGCTGGAGAGCCTCCGCTGCTCCGAAGAGAAACGAGGCCCCCAGCGCCCCAAGCGGGTGCCACTTCCCGAAGATCACGGCCGCCAGGGCGATGAACCCCCGGCCCGCGGTCATGTTCTCCGAGAAGAGGTTGAGCTGGCCGAGGGAGAGAAACGCGCCGCCCATCCCGGCCAGCACGCCGCTGGCGATCACCCCGAAGTAGCGCACCAGGGAGACGTGGATCCCCGCCGTATCGGCGGCGCGCGGCAGCTCGCCCGTCGCCCGCACCGCGAGGCCCCACGGGGTCGTGAATAGAAAGAGCGCGAGGGCGGGCGCGAGCAGCAGCGTGATGAAGACGAGCGGCGTCTGGGTGAACACGACGGGCCCGAGAAGGGGAACCCGGGCGAGGTAGGGCACCGCCACGATCTGAAACGCGGGCACCTGCTCGACCCCGGCCGGCCGCAGCACCATCCGCGCGACAAACGTGGTCATCCCGAGCGCAAGAAGGTTGATACCGACCCCGCTCACGATCTGATTGGCGCCGAGGCCAACGCTGACGTAGGCGAGGAGCAGCCCGATCGCGCCACCGACCAGCATCGCGCCAAGCAGCCCCATCCAGGGTCCGCCGAGGTAGTGGGACCCCATCACCGCGGCGAGCGCGCCGAACAGCATCATCCCCTCCAGGCCGATGTTGAAGACGCCCGACCGCTCCGAGAACACGCCTCCCATCGCCGCGAGCGCGATCGGGGTGGACAAGCGCACGGTCGCCGTGAGGTAGGCGAGGAGGAGCGCGTTTTCAACGACGCTCAGGGTCCGTCACCCCTGTGGCCACGGCGGCCGGCAGCGTCGCGGCGACCTGCGGCCATCCCCGCGCCCAGCGGAGGAGCCGTCCCTGCAGGGCCAGGCTGGCGGCGAGGAACAGCACGGTGAGCCCCTGAATCGCGAAGACGATCGCGACGGGAACCCCCAGGCTGCGCTGCATCGTATCGGCGCCGCTGCGCAGCGCGCCGAAGAAGAACGCGGTGGCCACCACGGCCAGCGGCTGTCCGGCGCCGAGAAATGCGACGATGATCGCATCGTACCCGTAGCCCGGAGAGAACGCATCGAACAGTCGGTGCTTGAGCCCCATCACCTCGGACGCCCCACCCAACCCCGCCAGGGCGCCGCTTGCGACCATCGCGGCGACGAGCGTCGCGTGCACGCGCACTCCCGCGTACGCCGCGGCCGCAGGGTTGGCTCCCGCCATCCGCACCCGGAAGCCGACCGCGGTGTACCCGAAGATGAGGTGGAGGAACCCCGCGAGGGCGAGCGCGAGCAGGATGCCGGCATGGGCGTCGGTGGCCGGGATGATGACCGGCAACTGAGCGGCGGCATCGAGCGGCCGCGAGTACGGGTAGGGAGCTCCGGGCTCCATGAGCGGCCCGCCCGCGAGGAAGCTCACGAGGTAGATCGCGACGTAGTTCATCAGGAGCGTGGTGATGACCTCGCTCACGCCCCGGCCGACCTTGAGCAAGGCCGGGACCAGCGCCCACACGCCGCCGGCCGCCCCGGCGGCCAGCAACGCGAGCGGGACGTGGACCACCGACGGCAGCCCGTGGACGGAGAGACCGACCACCGCGGCCGCGAGGCCGCCCATGTAGATCTGGCCCTCGGCGCCGATGTTCACCAGCCCCGCGCGGAGGGCCACCGCGATGCCGAGGCCGGCAAACAGCAGCGGGGTCGTCTTGACCAGCGTGGTCGCGAAGCCGTAGACATCGGCAAGCGCGCCGCGCAGGATCTCCTCGTACGCCGCGGCCGGGTTGACGCCGGCGAGCCCCACCGGGACCATGCCGAGGAGAAGGGCCACCAGCACTGCCCACACGGGCAGGAGCCGGCCCGCCAGCGCGCGGCCGTTCATTGTGCGGGCGCCGCGGTCTGCGCCGTGCGCAGGGAGCCGGCCATCATGAGGCTGATGTCCTCGAGGCGGGCATCCCCGGGGCGCACGATGCCCATGATCTCGCCGCCGTACAGCACCGCCACCCGGTCGCTGAGGCCGAGCACCTCGTCCAGCTCCATCGAGATGTACAGGACGCCGGCGCCCCTGTCCCGCTGCTCCAGGATGGTCCGCAGCACGTACTCCGACGCTCCCACGTCTAGGCCCCGCGACGGCTGCACCGCGACGATCAGCACCGGCTCACCGGACATCTCGCGGGCGAGGACGACCTTCTGCTGGTTGCCTCCCGAGAGCTGCCGCACCGGCTGCAGCACGCTGTTCATGCGGATATCGAACCGCTCCGCGAGCGCCCTGGCATGGTCGATGATGCGCGACCGGTCGAGGACAGGCCCGCGGGAGAACGGCGGACGGTGGAACGCCTTGAGGGCGAGATTCTCAGCGATGGTGAAATCCAGGATCACACCGAAGCGGCCGCGGTCGGCCGGGATGTATGCGAGCCGATCCGCGACAGCCCGCCGCCCCGCCGGCGTGGCCACATCCCGCCCGTCGATGCGGATCCGGCCGGCCGTCGGGCGCCGCAGCCCGGCGATCACCTCAGCGAGCTCCGCCTGCCCGTTGCCGTCCACGCCGGCGATGCCCAGGATCTCCCCCCGGGCCACGGTGAACGTGACGCCCCGCAGGGCGGGCAGCCCGCGGTCGCCGACCGCGTGGAGATCGTCGACTTCCAGCGCGGGCCCGCCGGCCCGCGGCGGGCCCTTGAACAGCCGGAGCACCACGTCCCGGCCCACCATCATCCGCGCGAGCTCCGCCGGGGTGGTGTCCGCCGTTCGAACCGTGTCCACGACCCGGCCGTGGCGCAGCACGGTGATCGTGTCGCTGATGCGCATGACCTCCTCGAGCTTATGGCTGATGAAGACCACCGAGTGCCCCTCCGCCACGAGGCGGCGGATGATCGCGAAGAGGGCCTCGGATTCGGCCGGGGTCAGGACAGAGGTGGGCTCGTCGAGGATCAGCAGATCGGCTCTCCGGTACAGCGCCTTCAAGATCTCCACGCGCTGCTGCATCCCGACCGGCAGCGCCCAAACCGGCAGGCGCGGGTCCACGTCCAGCCCGTAGGCGCGCGAGAGCGACTCGATTTCGCGCTCGACGCGGCGGAGATCGAGGAACACGCCCCGGCGGGGGGGCAGTCCCAGGACGATGTTCTCCGCGACCGTGAGCGGAGGCACCAGGGTGAACTGCTGGTGGATCATGCCGATGCGCCGCCGGATCGCCTCCCGCGTCGAGCGAATCTCGACGGGCCGCCCACGCAGCAGCACACGGCCCTCGTCCGGAGCGTGGAGGCCGAAGAGGATGTTCATCAGCGTCGTCTTCCCCGCGCCGTTCTCGCCCAGCAGTGCGTGCACCGTGCCGCGCCGAACGGCGAGGGTCACGCGGTCGTTGGCCAGCACCGGACCAAACCGCTTGGTGATGCCTTCCATGCGGAGGATGTCCACGGACGGGAGGGCACCCGGCGCCGTCTCCGGTCCCCGAGGCGTCACCGGGGCGTGATCTCGCCGGCCAGGAGCTTCTTCCGCGCGTCGTTCACCTTCGTCCGCGCCGCCGCGGGGACCGCGGCGTTGTACCGGCCGAGGCGCGCCACGGTGGGATTCTCCAGCCCGATCACGTAGTTCTTGCCCTCGAACTTGCCCGCCACCGTGAGTCTGGCGATCTCCAGCATCGCCGCCGGCATGTTCTCGATGACGCTGGTCAGGATGTTCTTCGGCAGGAGGTCGAGCTGATCGCCGACGTACCCGACGGCGTAGACGTTCCGTTCCTTCACGGCATCAAGGACGCCGATCAACGCATGATCGAGGATGGGGAAGACCACGTCCGCGCCCTTGGCGATCTGTGCGAGCGCGGCCTCCTTGCCTTTCCCCACGTTGTCCCAGTCGCCGGTGAAGGAGACCAGAACCTGCACCTTGGGGTTCGCGTACATGGCGCCCTGGGAGAACCCCGCGATCAGGTCCTCGATCGCTTTGAACTTTTCCGCTGCGACGACCGCGACCCTGTCGTGCCTGGTCATGCTCCCCGCTACGATGCCGCCCAGGAAGCTCACCTGGAAGTGGTTCACCTGCAGGTCGGCCAGGTTGGGGCCGGTGTTCGTGCCGTTGTCGATCACGAATTTCGTCTTGGGAAAGCGTTGCGCGACCTGCTTCGCCGCGGCGTCGAACTCCCCGCCGTGGCCGAAGACGAGGTCGAACCCACGCCGCGCGTACCCGCTGAGTACTTCCGCCTGGTCCGGCTGCGCCACGCGCTCGGTGTAGGCGATCTGGGCGCCCAGTTGCTTTTCGATGAGCTTGAGCCCCTCGTAGCCACTCTGATTCCATGCCTTGTCCGTGATGATGCCCGGCAGCGCCGCCGCGACCCGCAGCTTCGCCGGCCCCGCTCCGGACGCGAGCGGCCCGAGGGCCAGCGCCAGCAGGACCCCCAGCACGATGCCGTCCCTCGCCGACCGCCAGGGTTGTCCGGACATTCCGCTCCCCCCTTCTGCCCGGCACGAGCCCGGTCTCCCTCGAACACCGTGGCCGGGGGTGGAAGGCCACGCCCGGCTCCTCGGGGTCCGCCCGGGCCATGCACCGGCCCGCTTCATGCGCCCGTGGCGAAGGGGACGCGGCATCCGAGTCGCGCCAGGAGAGCGCGCTCCACCATCACGTGGACCCCTTTCACCCCGTTCACCACCTGCGTGACGCGCAGGTCCGCCGCAAGGCTGGCCAGCCGGTAGGCGTCACGCCACGTCAGCTGGCAGTGCGCCTGGAGGAGATCGAGGAGTGCCCGCACGGCGGCCTGCGCCGCGCGGTCCAGGTCCTCGTGAAACCCCATCGTCACGAGGTGCGTGGGCGTGAGGCCGAGCGGCAGGGACAGGGTGAAATCGCCCCGCACCGTGAGGCGCAGCTCGCCGTCGAGGCAGGTCTCGATCGCGGTCACGCACACCTCCCCGTCGCCCTGCGCTGCGTGCCCGTCGCCGACGCTGAGCAATGCTCCGTCCACCCACACCGGCAGGAACAGCGTCGTTCCCGCTACGAGCTCCTTGTTGTCCATGTTCCCGCCGTGAGCGCGGGGTGCCGCGCTGGAGATGCGGCCCCATCGCCGGGGCGGGGCGACGCCCAGGATGCCGAAGAAGGGGCGCGTCTGCAGAGCCACGCCAGGCGGCACGGTGGCGAGACCGGTCTCGCGGTCGAGGGGGATCGTGCAGACGTCGAGCTCCTCGACCTCCTCGGGGAACAGGCCGGCGAGTGGCCTGACAACGTTGTATCCGTAGGACGCTCCGAGCCGGATCGACAGGATGTCGACCTGAAGCACCTGGCCCGCCCGGGCGCCGTCGACAAAGATCGGGCCGGTCAGGATGTGCGGGCCCGGACCGCGGTCTCGGACCTCGGCGAAGATCAGCGGAAGCTCCGGGGGCATCCACTCCGCGGGGATCGGGTAGTCCGGAGAGCCCGAGACGGTGCGGATCCGGACCACGTCCCCGCTGCGCACGTGGGCCACGGGCGCCAGCGCCGCGTCGAAGAACCCCCAGTGGACGGTGGCCGGTGAGGCATCCAGGCGGTGCACGGCGGGCGGCATCGGTGAGGAGGATACGTCGTGCCGTTCCCGGAACCCTCTCGGCGCGACGGGACGCGTGTGGGACCCCACGATCGCGGGCGCCTCATCGTTTGCGCTGTCGTGCACGTCCGTTGCGCGGCTCGCAGACGATGCCGCGCGAGCGCCTGCCGTTCGGAGAGGCTCCGCACGCGCGTAGACCGTGGCTCGGTGCGGAGCGAGCCGGAGGGCCCGGGGCTCATAAGCACCGTCCGCACCGCCGTCACCGGCGATCGCGCGGGATGGTTTCCCCTGGCTCGTACCAACGGATCGGCTCGTTGCCGGGACGGACGCGCGTGCCGGCGCCGTCGTGGAGCAGCGCCGGGGCATCCTCGAGCGCGCCGATCGCCGCCAGGCCCCCGGTGGCCTCCACGAACCGGCAGGCCGCCTCCACCTTTGGGCCCATCGACCCCACCGCGAAGGACAGGCGCCGCAGCGCCGCCGGCGGCGCCTGCCTGATCGGCCGCGCCGTCGGGGTGCCCCAGTCGCTCCACACCGCGGCGACGTCGGTGAGCATGAGCAACACGTCGGCATGGAGCTCGATGGCGAGCAGCGCCGCCGACAGGTCCTTGTCGACGACGGCCTCAACACCCCGGAGCCTGCCGTCCGGGTCGATCACCACCGGGATGCCGCCTCCACCCGCGCAGATTACCAGCACCCCGGCCTCCACGAGCAGCCGGATGGCGCTCAACTCGACGATTCGGAGCGGCTCCGGGGACGCGACGACCCGGCGGAATCGGTCGCCGTCGCGCGTCACCGCCCAGGCCCGCTCCACGGCCAGGCGCCGCGCCTCCTCCTCCGGATAGCTCGGGCCGATCGGCTTGCTCGGTGTCCCGAACGCGGGGTCGCCGGCGTCGACGGCGACCTGGGTGACGATCGTCGCGACGTCTCGCCCGGGCAGCTCGTTCCGCAACTCCTGCTGGACGATGTACCCGATCATCCCCGCGCTCTCGGCGCCGAGCACGTCGAGCGGGTAGGGGCGAACGCCACGGTACGCCTCGTTTTGCAGCGCCAGGAGACCGACCTGCGGCCCGTTGCCGTGGGTCACCACGACCTGGTGGGCGCGGGCGATGGCGGCGATCGACCGGACCGCCCGCGCGACGTTGCGCCGTTGGGCGTCTGCCTCGAGCGGCTCACCCCGCTTGAGGAGCGCGTTGCCGCCGAGCGCGATGACGATTCGCATCAGCCGGCCGCCGCCCGCATTTCCCGCGCGTGCCATGCTCCGTCCACCGATGATAGGCCCGATTCGATGCCCTCCTGCGGCGGTCCTTGCCGGGCTGGGCACCGCTGGGATGCACCGAGCACGCGGGACCCGATCTGCGCGCTCTGCAATGGTCGGGCGGCGGCCTGACTCTCCCCGGGAGATACGCGTTCCCGATCCACCAACAGGTGAGTGCCACTGCCTCCGACGCCACATGGCGCCGCTCAGAGCACGGGAGATGCAGAAGGTCGAGGCGGCAGAAAGTCGTCGAGGCCAAACCCAGTCGCTGGCCGCCTGGACATTCACCGTCCTCCCCCGCAGGTTCTGCGGACGACCAGCTCGGCCGGAAGGAGCTCAGCCTCGCGCGGCACCTGTTTGCCACCGATGGCTTCAAGGAGGCGCTCCACGGCGCGTGCCGCCTGCTCAGCGATGTGCTGCGCGACCGTCGTAAGACGGATCCAAGGGTGGGCGGCCAGGGTGATATCATCAAAGCCTACGACTGCGAGATCGCCGGGGATCTCGAGTTGGTGGTCCACCGCGTATTGGATCGCCTCCAGCGCCATGAAATCGGTCGTGGCAAAGACGGCCGTCGGCTTCCTGTCGCGCTGAAGCAGCTCCTTCATGGCGTTGTACGCGTCGCCCGGGTGGTATTGCGTATAGAAGACCGGCGCGGCCTGCATTCGGGCTGCCCTGAGCGCCGCCTGGAATCCATCGATGCGCTCCACGACCGTCGAAAGGTTCGCCGGGCCTGCGATGACAGCCAGGCTTTGATGGCCCAGACCGATCAGGTGATTCGCGGCTGCAGTGGATCCGCCATAGTTGTCGCAGCCCACGAACGATGCACGCGCCCGATGCAGTCGCCGGTTAAACAGCACCACCGGGAACCCCCTATCAAGCAACGCCTCGATCGCCGGCTCCTCAAGACGTGCCTGCCCGAACAGAAAGCCGTCCACGCGCTGCCGCAACAGAAACTCGATGACCTGTGCGCAACGTCCGGATTGCGAGGCGGCGAGCCCAAGGATGGTCCGAAATCCGGACTTCTCCGCCCCGTGGATGACGATCTCGGCCGCTTGGGAGTTGAACGGGTTTGTGAGGTCATCGAGCACGAGACCGATCGTGGCGGTGCGACCGCGAGCCATGGAGCGAGCAACATCGTTGGGTCTGTACGATAGGTAGGAGATGGCATCCTCGACTCGGGCGCGCGTCTCCGGGCTCACCGGGGCACTGTGGTTGAGCACACGGCTGACGGTGGCCGTGGAGACGCCCGCCGCTTGCGCGACATCCTCGATGGTGATGGGGGCACTGATGCGTGCCTCCCCTTGCAGGCGCGGCGACCGCACAGAACGTCGGGGAGGGACGGCGGGTAGGCGGCGGCTGCGGCGCGTCACTGCACAGGAAACCGCGGCGCCGGCGTCCCCTGGAACGCACAGACGCCCTCGTCCTCATCGCGGCCTGCGAAAGTAAGATCACGCAAACGGAGTCCGCAGCGAAGCCCGCCGGCTTGCAGCCGGGCGGAAGCGCTAGGGCAGAACACGCGTATATTATATCATCACTGAGCGGCGCGGGCTCGCCGGCGAATCCGAAACCCTCCCAAGGCAGGCCAGAGTGAAGTAGTCGCCCCAAATGACCGCGCTGTCGACCCCCTCGTTGTGAGGCCTCGAATAGCACGCGTGGAGCAGGAGACCGTCGTCGTCCCCCACGTTCAGGCACGTGGCCAGGGCCGAAGAGAGCAACCGGCGTGCTTCCCCGTAGCGTTCGAGATCCATGAGGCCGTGGGCAGCGATGACGGCAGCCGACGAGTCCAGGGGGGCCCGCGGGTCGGTGTCGGCAAAGTCCCACGGCGGCACGGCGCGCTCACCGAGGCGAGTGAGGAAATAGTCTGCGGCGCGGTTTGCAGCCGCCCAGAGCGCCGAATCGCAGGTCTCCCGCCATGCCCGTCCAAACCCTGCGATCGCCCACGCTTGCCCTCGTGACCAGCAGGATCCCGCGCTCATGCCCTGGAAGGTCCCGCGGTCGAGCACGGTGCCGGTATCCGGGTCGAAGCGAAGCCGGTGGTATGTCGAGCCATCGGGCCGGAAGTACGTCCGCGACGCGGTCAGCGCGTGTGCCCTCGCCACTTCGCGGAGGGCCGCGTCTCCGGACCACCAGAGCAACGGCAGGTTCATCATCGTATCGATCGTCGAGGATTCACGGGCGCGGCGATCCTCGAGAGGTCCCCACGCGGCCAGGTAGCCACCCGGTTGCAGCCGTGACGCCAGCGTCCGGGCAGCGCGCAGCCCGACGGCACGAAGATGGGCATCCCCCGTCAGCTCGGCGCCAAGCCCAAAGCTCGGCCAGAAGAGGAAGCCAATATCATGTGTGTTGAGATCCCCGGCGCGAGGTTCCAGCTCGGGCAAGCGGGACGCCACGGCATCAGCCCACCGCGCGTCGCCCGTGTGCTCATAGAGCCGCCAGAGGAAGCCCATGCTGAACCCCGCCGTCCAGTTGCCGTGCGACCAGCCCTGCTCGCTCCAGCGGCCAGAAATCTCGGCCATCAACCGACGCCAGCGACCACCCTCCGTCACATGAGGGAACCCCGGCCCTGTATCCGAGATCAGCCGCTCGCCTTGCACCTGCGCCACGTGCCACGCGCGCACAAACAAGTCGCCGCTCACGGCTGGCCTCCTAAACGATGCCCTGGGCGCGCAATTCCGTGATCTCGGCCGACGAGTAGCCCAGTTCTCGCAAAATCTCCTCGCTGTGCTCTCCAAGGCCGGGAGGGCGGCATCGGAAGGGCGGCGGGTTCCCATCGTACCGTAACGGATGGCCAAGGACACGGACCCTGCCGGCGCGAGGGTGGTCGAACTCCAGAAATGACTGATTCCACAGCACCTGGGGGTCCTCCACCACCTCAGCGTATCCGTTCACGGGGGCACACCAAATCCCGGCCGGTCGCAACAGCTCAATCCATTCGCGAGTCGTGCGCTCTCGCAGGATCTCGGCCAGCACCGCAGCAATCTCCTCACAGCGCTCGAAGCGATCATCCTCCGTGAACGCGGCCAGGGCCGCGCTGCCCGTCGCTTCGGCCAACCGCGGCACGGGGCTCAGCGAGATGGCAATCCAATGATCGCGCGTCCGATAGATGCCATACGGAGCCTCGTGGAATGTGCTCGCGAGCCCGTTGGGGCTGCGAGGTCTGAGGCGTCCGCCGTTCAAGTAGTACCCGAGCGGCTCAATCTGCAGATCGAGGGCGGCGGCGAGAAGGTTGACATCGACACGGCATCCCCTTCCGGTCTTGTGGCGTCCCTGCAACGCGGCCAGGACGCCGAGAGCAAGCAACGTGGCGGCGTGCTGGTCAACGACCGAAGCCCCGACGGGGGTGGGCGGATCGTCAGCTCCACCCGTCAGCGACGCCAATCCCGATATCGCCTGAACGAGGAGATCCTGTCCCGGATACTCGGTGTACGGACCCCCGGGGCCGTACCCCGAACAGGAACAGTAGATCAATCGTGGGTTTTCACGCGCGACCACCTCGTATCCGAAGCCCAGTTTGGGCAGCACCCCAGGCCGGTAGTTTTCAACGAGCACGTCCGAGACGCGGATGAGTCGCCACAGGATTTCCTTGCCGGCGCCCGTCTTGAGGTCCAGCGTTAGGCTGCGTTGGTTACGGTTGGCAAGGAGGAAGAAGACGCTTTCACCGTTCAAGTAGGTGTCCGCACCCGACCAACTCCGCTCCCAGGCTCCACGGCCGCGAGGCTCGACCTTCACGACGTCCGCCCCGAGGTCTGCGAGCACCTGCACACCGGAGGGCCCTTGCAGGAAGTGGGTCAAGGAAATCACCTTGAGGCCTGTCAGAAACATCGCAGCCTCCGTAGCGCCTCAGATCTCTGAGCCCTGGCTTCTTCCTCGCGTTTGCGGCCTTGCTTGGTAGTGTAAGCGTTTACAACCCCACAAGCAAGGCGGGGCTCCTGTAGTACGAACGCATGTTCGCTATAATCCTCGCCGCGCCGATGGAAGGAACCCGGGTCGCGGACGGTTAATGTAATCGCTTACAACGCCGGCCGGGCGGCCCATCGCTCGGCGAGGAGACCACTCAGACGAGGACGATCAGCGGACCACACGTCTGCCTGTTCGCGGGGATCGCCACGACTTCTGCCCAAGCGACGCGCAGAAGGCCCCTACGGCCGCAATCCAGTTCTGCCACCCCGCATATCGCTCTTCTGGGCACCAGTCAAGGGGAGGGAGGGTGAAGTCGATGAGGATTCGGCAAGTCCTGGGCAGGGCTGAAGTCCCCCGGGGTTCGGCAACAACGGCGCGCCGCGCCCGAACGGGCTGGACGTCCATAGTCGGCGCGCTTGCCCTGGTGGCCCTGGTGGCTGCGACTTGTGGAGGTGCCGCGAAGGTGGTGACCGCAGCGGAGCGGTGCACGCCGGAGGCGCTGAAGCGCCAGAAGTTGCCGTCTTGGGTCAAGATGCCTAGCGCCACGTCGCTAACGACACGAGGTAATGTGGGCGAGACGCCGACCTGGTACACCGAGGTGAATATCACTCCCGGCCAGGTTCGGCAGGTCTGCGCTAAGGGCCTCAGGGCAGCCTTTCTCAACTGGTCCTCCGGCGCCTACAACCAGGCGGTCCTCGCCGGCGCTAGAGACGCCCTGGACGCCATGGGGATCAAGCTCGTTGCGGTGACGAACTACAACTTCGACGAAGCGCAACTGGCGACCGACGTGCGGAACGTGATGGCCCTCAAGCCTAACATCATCCTCTACAGCGGAGTGGACCCAACGGCCGACCGCGCGGCGCTGCAGCCCGCGGTGAACGCCGGCGTGGCCGTGGTCTCCTTCGCCAATGCTCCGGGGGGATGGACGACTAACAAGCCGAAGAACTTTGTGACCCTGATCTCGTACGATACATATGGGAATGGCGCCGCGGTGGCCCGCGAGGTTGCCAGACGATTCCCGAACGGCGCGAAGCTTGGCATGATTTACTTCGACGCCAACTACAAGCTCGTGAATGAACGGGAGAAGGGCTTTGTGAACGAACTCAGCAAGACCAACGTCAGGATCGTCGTCCGCATGCCGATGAGCGATCCTCACAAGACCCAGGAAATCACCTCTGCGATGCTGGCGCGTTACCCGGATCTCAACGTGATTTTCGCGCCATGGGACCTTCCCGCCGACGGCGTCCTGGCGGCCCTGAACGCGGCGGGCAAGAAGATCCCGGTGGCGCACATCGACCTTGGGTTCACCGGTGCCACAGAGATCGCGTGCCGCACCGGGCCGATCTTCGTCATGTCGTCGCAGTTGGTGTACGAATGGGGACGCACCGGCGCCATCGCAGCCGCGCTCCATGCACTAGGTCGACCGGTCCCGCCGTACGTCGTGGTGCCGGTCTTCGCCGCAACGAAGGACAACCTTCGGGAAGCCTGGGATCTGGCCTACGGCGGGGTCGTGCCTCTCCCGGATGCGGCGCAGAAGTGCTTGCATTGAGAAGCGACACCGGTGTGCTTGGAGCGGCACCTCGCTGGGCGGTGAAGACGGAGATGGCGAGTTCGCTGTTCCGGGGTTGAGCGATGCACCGGACGGAGGCCTCGCTATCGTTCGCGCTCGAGCTGCTGGGCATCGTCAAGGTCTATGGAACCACAGAAGTGCTCCACGGAGTCGACCTGCGTGTCCGACCGGGCAGCATCCACGCCCTGGTCGGGGCTAACGGAGCGGGGAAGTCGACCCTGCTGAAGATTGCCGTGGGGGCAACGCCGGCGACGGCGGGGCGTGTCATCGTCAACGGCTTGGAGCGGCACTTCTCAGGCCCCCTCGAGGCGCGCAGGGCGGGAATCGGCATGGTATTCCAGGAACGAAGCCTCGTGCCCGATCTTTCGATCGTCGATAACATCTTTCTCAACGGCGAAATAAGGCGCGCCGGGCTGATCGATGGGCGCGCCGAGGTGCGGGAGACCCAGCAGATATTTGAACGGCTGGGCGTGCAGATTCCCCCGACGGCGCTCGTCGGGCGACTCGGCGTCGCGGATCAGCAGATGGTTGAGATCGCGAAGGCGCTGCGGTTGGCGACCTCCGTGCTCATCCTCGACGAGCCCACTGCCGCGCTAACCGAACGAGAAGTGCAGCGACTCTTCGCCGTCGTTCGGCAGATCGCGAGCTCGGGTGTCGGGATCGTCTACGTGTCGCACAGGCTCGCCGAAGTGTTCGAGCTCTGCGACGAAGTGACCGTCCTCCGCGACGGCCGTACCGTCATGTCGACCCCGGTCCGCGAGACCAGCATGCGCGACGTGGTGGAGGCGATCGCCGGCGGCATCTTCCAGCATGCCCACGAAGGCGCTGCCACGAGCGAAACACAGACCCACCGCTCCTTACGGAGCGGCGAGCGGTCGCCTCTGTTGGAGGTACGTGGGCTACACGTCGGTACCAAGCTGCGGGACATTTGCTTCGAGGTCTGTGCAGGTGAAATCGTCGGCGTGGCGGGCCTAGCCGGGAGTGGCCGGTCCACGCTGCTCGCTGCGTTGTTCGGGGTGATCCCCCGCCGCGCAGGCGAGATACGCGTCGCCGGACGTCGCGTGAATCCGAGCTCTCCCGCGGAGGCGATCCGGCAGGGCCTATACCTCATTCCGGAGGACAGGAAGACGGAGGGCCTCGTGCTCTCGCATTCCGTCGAGGCGAACGTGGTCATTTCTATCCTCAGGCGCCTCTGCCTCGGTCCTCTGATCAACGGCAAGCGCAGCGCCGAGGTGGCTCTCCAGACCATCGCGCAACTCCGCATCCAACCGGCCGACCGGCGGCAGCCGGTCGAGTGGTTGTCAGGTGGAAATCAGCAGAAGGTCGTGCTCGGGAAGGCGTTCAACGCGCGCTGCCGGGTGCTTCTTCTCGATGAGCCCACCTTCGGCGTCGACGTGCGCTCGAGGACCGAGATCAGCGCTCGCGTTCGGGCCTTCGCCGATGCAGGCAACGCGGCCGTCTGGGTCACGTCCGACCTGCGGGAGCTGCGGGAGGTCGCGGATCGAATCCTCATCTTGGCCGACGGCACCTTGCGCGACATCGTCCCGAACTGGCCACAACGGCGCGGGGAATCTGAAATAGCTCACCTTATGCAACCGCGATCCGTCGTCCACGCCGATCCAGCAGTCCGTGACGACCACGGGTGACCGCGGATGATACATGGGGCGAAGGGCACCCCCGCGGCCAACCGGATGCGCGACAATCCCGGCCGGTCCTCAGAGGGCTTCGCGGAAACAGCGTCCTCGCCAAGCAAGGATGCATGCACGCTGCGCCGGTGGCGAGAGTACGCGCGCACGTCTCAAACCGCGCTCTTCTCGGTCGAAAGCTCGCTTCTCTTGATCCTGGTCATGGTTGCCCTGATCGGCGTGTTCTGGGTCCTGCTACGGGACACCGCGTTCATGAGCGTCGGCAACTTCATGAACATCGTGAAAGCGAAAACACCGGTGATCGTGATGGCAGTGGCCAGCGTGTTCGTCATCAGTGCGGGCGAGATCGACCTGTCCATCGCGTCAGTGCCTCCCGTCGTCGGGACGCTCGCCGCGACGCTGCTCGCGCATGGATACGGAATGTGGATCGCAGTGGCAGCGGCGCTGGCGGTAGGCTTGAGCGTCGGATTGATAAACGGCGCGATCACGGTCCTGATCGGGATTCCATCGTTCATCGTCACCCTGGGCATGATCGGCGCGCTCGAGGGAGCTGCGCGGCTCATCTCCGGGGAGCAGGCGGTCCCGATTACAAACGAGGTCTACACCTCAAACTTCGGGTCAGGAAGCCTCGGCCCAGTCCCCGTGCTGCTGGCGTGGACGCTCGGGGTTGGAGTCCTGGGCACCGTTGTGCTACGCAGTACGCCGTTCGGCAAGGCTGTGCTCGCAACAGGAGGCAACGAGGTGGCCGCCCGCTATTCGGGAGTCCGAACCCGCCGCATCAAGGTCGCCGTCCTCATCCTCAGCGGGCTCGCGGGGGCGCTGGCCGGCCTGCTCTATACGGGACAGCTCGCCTCGGGCCGCTACGATCTCGGCGGAGGTGATCTCCTCACAGTCCTCGCCGCGGTTGTCATTGGCGGAACCGCACTCAACGGTGGCCGCGGTAGCGTGGAGGGCGCGATCGCTGGAGCCCTGTTGGTAGGCCTCGTGAGCAATGGCGTGATTCTACTCGGCTTCTCCACCCCGCAGCAGCAGATCTTTTCTGGCCTCATCATTGTACTCGCGGTCGCGCTGAGCGGGCGTCGCCTGCGCCAACTACGATCGCTGCGATGAGCTTGCCGGCGGACTCGATAGGAGGGGGGAACGAGGCGTGATTCGCCTGGACGTAGAGGAAGCGGTCGCCACCATCACCATCGACCGCGCTGAGAAGGCCAACGCCCTTCCCGAAGCCGGGAAGCGGGCACTCGCCGACACAATCGTCGCAGCGGGACAGCGCCCCGATGTGACGGCCTTGGTCGTGACGGGAGCGGGAGACCGGTGCTTCTGCGCCGGGAGCGACATCGGCGAGATGCGGAACTTCAACCCGGAGGCGATGTACCGCATGCTCGGAGCGGAGCGTGACATGTACCTCGCGGCGCTTTCCTCGCCGAAACCGGTCATCGCGGCTGTCAACGGATTCGCTCTCGGAGCTGGATTGATCCTCGTCATGGCCTGCGACTACGCGGTTGCCACTGCTACCGCGCGGTTCGGGACTCCGGAGCTGACGATCGGCGTGGCTGCTCCCCTTGAAGGGTTCCTGCTCCCATGGATCGTAGGGCTGGGGCATGCGAGACGGCTGTTCTATACCGGGCAACAGCTCGATGCGGTTGAGGCCCAGCGGCTCGGCCTCATCCACGAGGTGACCAACCCCGAGAGGTGTCGACCGCGTGCCATCGAAGCGGCGAGAGAGATAGGTTCCCTGCCGGGCACAAGCTTCGGGGTCCAGAAAGCGCTCCTTCGCCAGCTCGTGTCGAGCGGACACCTTGAGTCCGTCATCGAGGCCAGCCGGTATGCCACGAGCTTACAGTTCGCGGATCGGACAACGGCCGAGGCTCTCGACCGATCCGTGGCGCGGCGACGATGAGTGCGGCCGACTTCGTCGACCGACGGCTCGGCTCCTCTGCCAGACTGATCCCTGCAGCCGACCGGGAGTGGCTGGCCCGGGAGACGTCTTTCATTGCGGAGGTATCGCGCAGGCTCGCCGAGGTGGAAAAGAGCCCCCTCGATTTCGCGGCGATGTCTCCCCTATCCCCTGCCGGACCAAGTAGCTTATGGAGCCTCGAGAGCTGACCATCCACGAGGCGAATGAGCACCTCGCCGGAGGACGATTGTCCGCCACCGAGCTCGTCTCCTCGGTCCTCGATCAAATCGGTCGCCTCAACCAGCACATCAATGCCTATATCACGGTCCGCCCCCACTCCGAGCTGCTGGACGAGGCTCGGCGGAGCGACCAGCGGCGCAGGCGCGGAGAATCGCGGGGCCCAATGGAGGGCATTCCCATCGCCCTGAAGGACAACTTTGAGACGGCGGGGTTGCGGACGACGGTCGGGTCGAAGATACTCATGGACTGGGTGCCTAACCGGGACGCTACCGTGGTAAACAAGCTGCGACGCGCGGGGGCCATCATCGTCGGGAAGCTCAACATGCACGAGTTCGCGGACGGGCCGACCAACGACAACCCTCACTTCGGGCGAACGCTGAATCCGTGGGCCCCGTCCCGGACCCCGGGCGGCTCCAGCGGCGGGAGCGCAGCCGCGCTCGCAGCTCACATGTGTCTTGGAGCCACGGGAACCGACACGGGGGGATCGATTCGGACACCGGCCGCGTTCTGCGCCGTCGTCGGGCTCAAGCCGACGTATGGGCTCGTGAGCCGGGTAGGCGTCTTCCCCTTCTCTTGGTCGCTCGACCACGCTGGGCCGATGGCTCGGACGACCCGCGATGTCTCGATGCTCCTCGCAGCGATGGCGGGATACGATCCTGAGGACCCAGTGTCGGTGTCGGGCCCTCCAATTGCGCCACCCCCTGATGACGCCGATATCGGGGGTGTGGTCATCGGGATTGAAAAATCTTACCTCACCGCGCTCATGGAAGACGGCGTCCGGCGCAACTTCGACCGCGCTGTTAGCCGCCTGGCGGAGTTGGGGGCGAGAATCGAAGAGGTACGGATGCCCCGACTCGAAGTCAGCCTGCCAGCGGAGGTCGCCATCCTCTTCCCCGAGGCGGCCTCCGTGCACCGGAGCTTCCTCGACGAGCGCCCAATGGACTACGGTGAGGACGTCCGGCGATCGCTCCTGTCAGGACGGCTCTACCGGGCAGATGATTACGTGGAGGCTCAGCGGGTCCGATCGGTCCTTCGGCGGGACCTGACGGCTACGTTCGAGAGGGTCGACGTCCTCGCGACGCCAACGGTCAGCATCGAGCCTCCCGAGTGGGGACAGGATACCTTCATCGTTCAGGGACGCCGCCTTGACCTCTTGAACGCGTTCATCCGCTGTACTGCACCGTTCAACCTGACAGGGCACCCTGCACTCTCCGTCCCGTGCGGCCTCACGGGCAACGGCCTCCCCGTTGGGATCCAGCTGGTCGGGCCTCCATTCTCAGAGGCGAAGCTCCTCCGGCTTGGATACGCATTCGAGGTAGCGCGCGGACCGTTTGCACGCCCTCCGGGCATCGCGAGCACCTCGAGAGCCGACGGGAGTGGCTCCTGCTGACCCTCGTCGCGTTTGTCTTCTCTGTAACCTCAACATGCTGGTCACCGCGGGACGCCGCCGCCACCGCTGGGCCGAGCGCCTGGATCACGTCGGCGCTCACCTGGATCCCCATCCTGGCACCACCAGGCTGAGAGTGGGCAGGCGCGGGTCCACGGCCTAACGCTGCTTAACGTGCTCAATTCCGCGCTCGAGCGTCCAACCTTCGTGAACCATCTTTGCGACGGCTTCAGCGAGCACCGGAGGCTGGAGTGTGTGCTATAGTTCGTTGAGAATGCGGGAAGCGGCCCCGGCATGGTGAATGGAATCGTTGGGAGAAACGCACACACCATGCGAAGGAGGCCGCTCCCATGTCTAAGGTACTACGCGTTGGCGC